>Ga0247843_1000128_pt1 | contig 168120 bp, 158 predicted proteins | sample LaCruzMarch2017__FD_192420 | JGI IMG/M metagenome (GOLD analysis project Ga0247843, IMG submission 192420) | Freshwater microbial communities from meromictic Lake La Cruz, Castile-La Mancha, Spain - LaCruzMarch2017_8m | ecosystem: Environmental > Aquatic > Freshwater > Lake | place: Spain... | reverse complement strand
GCTCGGCCCCGAGCTTTCAGTGCCGGCTTGCTTCGTCCGCGCTGCGCGCAAGCCAAAGAGCGCCCCCGAGGGGCGCTCCAAGCATTCGATTTCTCGGGCAAAATCTTGGAAAATGGCGCGAGTGACGGGGCTCGAACCCGCGACCTCCGGCGTGACAGGCCGGCACTCTAACCGACTGAGCTACACCCGCGCATTTACTGGTCGCCTTTTGAGCGAAGCGCCTCTCTAATCGCGGCGGCTTGCCGGGTCAAGCGGTGCTGAAACAGTCCGTGCAGCGCCTTGAGATGGACATTTGCCTGCCATTTGTCCTTCACCTGCCATTCAAGCGACACAGTATTTGCTATCGTGCAGCCCAGACCCAACAAGGAATTCGTACTATGAAGCGTATCGCCCTGATTGCAGGCGGAATTTTTGTACTTCTGATCGGCGCCGCGCTGGCTGTTCCCTTCCTGATTCCGAAATCTGTTTACCGTGCCCAGGTTGAGCGTGCAGCGGGCGAAGCCCTGCAGCGCAAGGTGACGCTGGACGGCGATGTGCGCCTGTCCCTCTTTCCGCGCATCGCAGCCAGTATTGGCGGCATGAAGGTCGCCAACCCCGAGGGATTCGAAGGCGCATACATGATCGAGGCCGGCGAATTGCGCGGCGCCGTCAAATGGGCCCCGCTGCTCTTTGGCCAACGTGTAGAGGTCCACGAGTTGGCGTTCATCGACGCCTCGGTGTCGCTGCAAAAAAAGGCGGATGGCACCACCAACTGGGTGCTCGAAGACACTGACCCGTCAGAACCCGGCACCGAAGAAGGCGGCTTCAACGGCGCTGTCGAACAACTCCGTCTGGAAAATGCGAGCCTCACCTACCAGGACGCGCAGGCCGGCGCGCGCTATGAGCTGCGGGAACTGGACCTGACGGCCGCGATGACTGCGCTCGACGCGCCGTTCAAGCTCGACGCCGAAGGCTTCTTCCTGGGCCAGCAATTTTCGATTGATGCCAACCTGGACTCGCTCGAAGCGGCGACGACCGGCCAGCCAGCGAAACTTGCCGCCACCCTCGGCACGGCCTTCATCAAGGCGCGCTATGACGGCGCCGTGACGCTGGGGACCGCGCCCACACTCGACGGCAAATTCTCCGCCAGCTCTGAAGCGGTCAGCTCCCTTCTGGATTATGCGAAGGTCGAAGTGCCGTTCGACATCTCCAAGCTCGGCAAGATCAATGCGGAAGGCGATGTCTCTGGCTCGCTGGAAACACTTGCCATCAATGTGCGCAAGTTCAATCAGTCCTCAGATCTTGCGAAGACGGGCTTCACCGGCAAGATCAATCTCGGCCCCGCCCCGACCGTCACCGGAAACTTCACGTTCGACGCGCCGAAGATCGACGCGCTTGCGCAGTTCGCCGCCATCGAGCTGCCAGTCAACGTCGCTCCGCTCGGCGCGCTGGATGTTGAAGGCAAGGTCAGCGGTGCACTGACCGAGCCTGCGCTCTCGTTCGAAAAACTCAAGGTGAAAGGCCCGCTGATCACGGCCGACTATGTTGGCGCGCTGAGCCTCGGCGCAGCCCCTTCTGTGAAGGGTAAGCTCAGCTTTGAAACAGCGAAAGCCGGCGAACTCGCCCGTCAGATGAAGATCGAACTGCCAGCCACGTCGGCGCTGGAACAAGTCACGTTCTCTGGCAGTGTTTCTGGCGCGCTTGATGCTCTGCAACTGACGGGTATCAATTTCGTCCATGACGGCGACCTGCTCAAGGCAGCCTATACCGGTGATCTGGCGCTCGCGGAACCCGGCGCCTTCAAAGGCAAGCTGAATGCCTCCAGTCCTCAGCTGCGCGCTTTGCTTGGGGCTGCAGATATTGAACTCGCGCCTGGCGCCACGCTGCAGACCTTCTCCGCCGCCGGCGATGTCAGCGGCAGTTTTACCAATATCGCCCTCTCGGCCCTCGACATGAAACTCGATGGCATCACGGCGAAGGGCAATGCCGGGCTTGACCTGACCGGTGCCAAACCACGCCTCACCGGCAAGCTCAACATGGGCGCGCTCGACCTGTCACCCTTCCTCGCTCCGGCCGATCGGGCACCAAAACCGGCCCAGCCGCTTCAGGCCTGGAGCAAGGACAAGCTCGACCTAGCCGGTCTTTCCGCCGCAAACGCCGACCTTCAGATCGTCACCACCGAAATCATCCTCGGCAGCGTCAAGCTGACGGACGCGGCGCTCACCGCAAAGCTCACCGACGGCAAGCTCGCCGCCGACCTTTCGAAGTTCAAGGCCTTCGGCGGCAACTGGGAAGGCCGGATGTCGGTGGATGCTTCATCAGCCGTCCCCGCGGTCTCGCTCTCCATGCAAGGTGAGAGCGTGGCAATGTCGAACCTGCTCGGCACCCTCGCCGGGTTCGACAAACTCGCCGGCACCGGCGCGTTCAAGGTCGACGCTACCTCGCGCGGGGACACGCTCGACGCCCTGATGAACGGCCTCAACGGGCAGGTTTCAACCAATCTCAGCGAAGGTGCCCTCAAGGGCCTCAACGTCACGCAGCTCGTGCGCAGCGCAAAGTCGCTGCAGCAGGCGTTCACGACCGGCAAGCTGAACACGATCGACTTCCGGAGCGTGCTCTCGCCGACAGCCGAGACCGACTTCACGAAGTTCGACAGCGTGCTGAAGATCAAGGAAGGCGTGGCCACTGTTGACCTCCTGAAACTGATCAGCCCGGCGCTCGGCATTGATGGTACCGGCAACATCGATATCGGTGGGCAGAAGCTGGACATTCGCCTGGCGACCGCCATCGACAAGACAGGCCAGGGCGCCGGTTCGGTCGTCCAACTGAACGGCATTCCGGTGCCTGTCCGTCTGTCCGGCAGCTGGAACCAGCTGAAAGTCACGCCGGACTTCTCCGGTGTGCAGGCCGCGCTCGAAGCCGAACTCAGAGGTAAGCTCACCAACGAGATCGGCAACCTGATCGGCGTTCCAGCAAAGCCGGCGCCTGCCGGCGCTGCGCCCAGGGATCCGGCGACCGGAACGCCGGCCGCGCCGCGCAACGTTGAAGCACAGCTGGAAGACGCGGCGGAAAAAGCTGCGCGCGATGCGTTGGGCGGATTGCTCGGCCGCAAGCCGAAACCCGCCCCGGCTCCCGAGCCCGTCCCTGAGACGCCGGCCGAGCCGCCCCCTTGATCGGGGTCAGGCCCGCTTCTCGTTGAGGAACTCGAGGACTGCAGCGTCGCCCTTTGGCTCAAGCACCGCAATCTGCGGCGCCGGAAGTTTGCCGCGCTGGCTGACCGCCACGAGGTGGGCGAGATTGTCGAGCGGCTGCGCGCGGCTGATGAAGAAACCTTGCAACTCGTCGCACCCGTGATCGCGCAGGAAGTCGGCCTGGAAGAGTGTCTCGACGCCTTCGGCCGTGCACCGCATACTAAGTGACTTTGCGAGGTTCAGCGTTGCAATCGTGATGGCCCGGCTGTCGGCGCGCGACTCGATATCCTTGACGAAGCTCTTGTCGATCTTGATCTTGTCGAACGGGAACGCGCGAAGGTAGCTGAGCGAGGAATAGCCGGTTCCGAAATCGTCGAGCGCGATGCGTACTCCGAGATCCTTGATCTGGTGCAGGCGCTTCAGCGTGAATTCCGTGTCCGTCATCAACACCGACTCGGTGATCTCGAGTTCGAACCGGTTGGGCGAGATCATGTTGGCGGCGAGTGCATTGATGATGGTCGAAACCAGCGTCGCCGAGTGAATCTGCAGCGGCGAAATGTTGACCGCAACTTTGACGTGATCGGGCAGACGTGCAGCCTCTGCGAGGGCGGCGCGAATGACCCACTCGCCCATCCGTGTGATCAGGCCATTGGCTTCAGCGGCCTCGATGAACTGTTCGGGATAGACCAGTCCGCGCGTCGGGTGTTGCCAGCGCAGCAGCGTTTCGGCGCCGATCATCTTGTGCGAGCGGGCATCGACCACCGGCTGGAAGTAGACCAGCAGCTCGCTGTCATCGATGGCGCGTTCAAGATCGGACGCGGTCTGGACACGCGCCTTGATGCTGGCTTCCAGCAATGGGGTGAACATCCGCCACTGTGCCTTGCCGGCTTTCTTGGCATCGTACAGCGCAAGGTCGGCATGCTTCAGGATCTGGTTCGAGTCGGTGGTGAACGCGTCAAAGACCCGCACACCGAAGGACGCCGAGCAGTAAGCCGTCGAGCCCCAGATATTGTAAGGCATGCGCAGGTGGCCCGTGATCTTGTTGATGAAGGCCTCGAGCGCGCCGCCAGCCGGGCGTTCCACGATGATTGCAAACTCGTCGCCGCCGAGGCGTGCAACCAGATCAGCATTTTCCAGGATCTCGTTGATGCGGGCAGTGACCTGGCGCAGAAGTTCGTCCCCGGCCGGATGGCCCAGCGTATCATTGACCCATTTGAAGTTATCAAGATCAAGCCAAAGCAGCGCGCGCTCCATGTGAGCCGCCGCTGGCCGGCGAAGCATCTTTTCCAAATGCTCCTGCATCGTAACCCGGTTTGGAAGTCCCGTCAGGCCGTCATAGTGCGCCATGTGCGCGATGCGGTCTTCAATCTCCTTGGACTCGGTGATGTCGGCTGCAACACCGCGGAAGCCGCGGAAATCGGCGCCTTCGAAGATCGGCTTGCCGGTGAGCGACACCCAGCAGTCATCAGCGGTCGTTTTCTGAACCTGCAGCACGACATCGCGGAAGCCGTGATGTCGGCTCAGCGCCGTCTCGAGAACCCTGCGCGAGTCGCCAGGCACGAACAGGTTGGTCAGCGCCTCACCCTTGCTCATGAAGTTGCCGGAATCGGGATTGGTATCGACGACGAGCGGGATGTCTTCCAGCCGGCCATCCACATTGGTCTGCCAAAGCCAGTCGGAGGTGCTCTCCTCGAAGTCACGAAGCAGCAGGCCGATCAGCTCAGACTGTTCGTGGACGGCCGCTTCACTGAGATGCTGCTCGACAAACTGCAGGTGCGTCCAGCGCACAGCGAACATCAGCACGCTCATATACACGATCGTCATCACGGAAATGAACTGGTAGGCCGCTTCCTGCTGGAACTGCATCGAGACAACCACGCCGACGCCGACCGGAATGATGAACGAGAACGCCGCTTGCGGAATGCGCGACAAAAGGAACGCGCCGGCGAACATCATGCCGGCCATGACGATGCCCATCACCATCTGGCCTTTGGGATCCACAGCGCTCATCACCACCAAAGGTGCCAAAGCCCAGAAAATCCCGCTGACCGATGCGCCCCGCGACACAGCTTCGAGAAGCTTATTGGTGTCCTCTTCCCCTGCCATTCCGGCGCGCTCACGCAGGTAAGTGACCAGGCGGTAGCCAATCATGAAAACAAAGCAGATGCCCCAGATCGAAAGGATCCCGCCGACCGACGAGCCACTGAAGGATAGCAGCACGACGGCAACGTTGAGAAGGTTCGCCAGCAGGACGACCACGGTCATGTTGCGGACCGCATCGAGCTGCTTCGTCCGCAGGCCTTCCAGGTGCTTGTCCGGAACCGCGACTTCACGAATCAACCGGCTTATCGACCAGTTGGCCGCAGGCTTTCCGGTCCTCGTGTTCATCTGCAACCTCTCCAGACCGCTTCGCAAGGGCATTTCCTGACCACGAGAGATAGCAGAGCAACGTAAACGCACGTTTTGAGCGGCGCGCGAACTTCACCGTTTTATGTTTACCAACTGTTCAGACAGTGCCTGCGGCAAGGCCGTCGAGAAAGGCGGCCGCGTCGTTCCGCATGGCGGAAACATCGTCTTCCGGGAGGCGTTCAAACGACTTGTAGATCAAAGCCATGCGTTGATTTGACTGCAGGCGGGACTGATTGCGCGCAATGAAATCCCAATACAGGAAGTTGAACGGGCAGGCCTTGGCGCCCGTCCGTGCCCGGACGTCATAAGCGCATGAACTACAATAGTCGGACATTTTGTTAATGTAGTTACCGCTCGCCGCATAAGGCTTCGACGCCATCAAGCCGCCATCGGCGTGGAGCGCCATGCCATGCGTGTTCGGCAACTCGACCCACTCATAAGCGTCTGCATAAACGAGCAGATACCATTCATTGACCGCATGCGGATCAAGCCCGGCGATGAGGGCGAAATTACCGGTCACCATCAGGCGCTGGATATGGTGGGCATAGGCATGCCGCTTGGTCTGGCCAATCGCGTCGGCCATGCAGCGCATATCGGTTTCGCCGTTCCAGAAAAAGTCCGGCAGCGGACGGTGAGCCTCTAGCGCGTTGGTCTCGGCATACTCCGGCATCTTAAGCCAGTAGATACCGCGCACATACTCCCGCCAGCCGATGATCTGCCGGATGAACCCCTCCACCGCGTTCAAAGGCGCGCGGCCGGCCCGCCATTCGGTCTCGGCGCGGCGGCACACATCCAGCGGATCCAGCAGCCCGCAATTGAGATAAATCGACAAGATCGAATGCCACATCCACGGCTCGCCCTTCGCCATCGCGTCTTGCCAGTCCCCAAAGCCGGGCAGGATTTCGCCGATGAAATGGTCCCGCGCCGCCTCGGCACCTGCCCGCGTCGTGGCAAACACGAAGGGCTCCAGATCGCCGAAATGATCCGCAAACCGGGTGCGGACAAATTCGATGACCTCACGCGTCAGCGCATCTGGCTGAGGCAGGAAACGCGGCGGCGGCACCATCGATTTTGGCAGGCGTTTGCGATTATCCTGATCGAAATTCCATTGCCCGCCGGCCGGCTGATTACCATCCATGAGGAGGCCCGTCTTGCGGCGGGTCTCGCGGTAGAAGAACTCCAGCCGGAATTGCTTCCGGCCCTTGGCCCAGGCAAAAAACTCCGTCAGCGGCACAATGAACCGATCATCGTCTCGCAGCTCCACCGGCACGGGCAGCAGATCGCGCCACGTCTCCATATCCTGCAACAACCGCCATTCACCGGGCTTGGTGACAATCACACCGGACAGCGCCGGCGCGTTTTCCAGTGCCCTGGCGACCTCACCCCGCAGCGAGCCCTGGTTGTTGGCATCATCCAACCGGACGTACCGGACGTTATGCCCCGCCGCCCGCAACTCCGCTGCGAAGTGGCGCATCGCCGCGAACAGGAAGGCAATCTTCTTCTTGTGATGGCGCACATAGGTCGCCTCTTCGGCAACCTCCGCCATCAGGACAACATCGTCCTGGCCAATGCCGCGCAAAGACGAGAGGGACGGCGACAGCTGATCGCCGAGGACCAGCCTCAGTACACCCATCCGCCGCCCCCGGAGCCGCTTAGTACATCTTGTCGAGCACGTAATCGATCGTCTGGCCGCGTGCCTCGAACGTGAGTTTCACCCAGCGCCCGGTATCATCATACCAGAGGTCCACATCTATGGCGGAATCCATCCGGTAGCGGTTGGCATTCACCGTCTTTCCGCCCGCCTTGATCTTTTCACGTCCGAGGCTCTCGACCTTCACGTTGATGATCTCGCCATCTTCCGTGGACAGAAGCTTGCTCGATTTGGTCTGGTCATAGTTCCAGTGGCTTGCCGGCAGAATTCCGGTTGGCGCAACGCCGTTGAAATCGCTGCCTTTGACGCTCAGCGCGTCGCCGTCGCGCTTGGCGACGACAGACCGTTTCTTGCCATCTTCATTGACCTTACCGTTCACGGACACGAGCTTGCCGCCGAGCCAGGTTTCGGTGGCGTCCAGCTCGTAGCGAAACAGCGTCACCGGCCCGAGGCCTGCTTTCAGCGACACATCTGTCGTTGCGATCAGCGTACCATCAGCGCCCTTTTCGAAACGCACGGCATGTTTGCCGAAGGCCTGTCCGTCGCGCAGCACGTTGAAGCTGATGACGTCGCCTGCCTTTGGCTGCCATGTCTTCGTCGGCTCAGCCGATGCCGTGCCAGCAAAGGCAAGGGCCAGAATCGAGAGGAATGCGCGTGTCGCGGTCATTGTAATCTCCAACTAAACAAGGGTGGCTCGGCCACGTAACAGACGCAGGGTTCATTCCCTGCAGCCACCGGTTTGTGATGCATGCCGGGTTCGCCCAGCATCAGGTCACCTTCCCCATATTCTCCGAAAGCGTCCCTTAACCGGCCCTGAACAACCACTGTGGCTTCGATGACGGTATGACCATGTTTGGGAACGCTCTGCCCCGCTTCCAGTTTCATCAGCTTTCCGCCGGGCACACCGACCGGCAGATACGCAATGGACGACAGGCCGCGTTTCCAGGTGATCGGCCCAGAGGCCACGTCAAGGATGGCGCGTGCGCCTGCTGGCGATCGCTGCCGCTTGTAACTGAGGCGCTCCGGCTCGGGGGCCCTGACCAGCGGTTCGGCTTCGGCAGTCTCCAGCAGAGCGCCGCCGATGATCGACCAGGCGAAGGCCGTACTTGCCGCATCCTTGCTCAGCATCATGTGCAGATCACCCGCCAGCGCCAGCGACTCCGGGTGCGTGCCGGCAGCATGGTCCATCATGAACGAGGCATAAGTATCTTCGCGCGTGAACAGCATTCAGTGTTAATCCGGCTTGGGGCTCTGACAGTCTTTACGCGGCAGCTGGCCGTTTGGATCAAAAATCCACCCCCCCGTTGCCGGGAGCGCCGCAGCCCCTTAAGGCTTGGAAAAGCCCCGAATGAACACAGGAAACGCCCCTTTATGACCGCCCAGCGCTCGATCGTTGATTTGATCGGCAACACGCCGCTTTTGCGCCTCAAGGCGGCGTCCGAGGCAACCGGGTGTGAAATCCTTGGCAAGTGCGAGTTCCTGAATCCCGGCCAATCGGTCAAGGACCGGCCGGCGCTCGGCATCGTGCGCGAAGCGGAAGCGGCTGGATTGCTGAGCCCCGGCGGCACGATCGTGGAAGGCACGGCGGGCAACACCGGCATCGGTCTCGCCCTGGTCGGCAAGGCGCTCGGCTACCGCGTCGTCATCGTCATGCCGCGCACCCAGAGCCAGGAGAAGAAAGACGCGGTCCGCCTGCTCGGCGCCCAGCTGATCGAAGTGGACGCTGTCCCCTATGCGAACCCCAACAACTACGTGCGCTATTCCGGTCGTCTCGCCGAAGACCTTGCAAAGTCCGAACCGAACGGCGCGATCTGGGCCAACCAGTTCGATAACCAGGCCAACCGCCGCGCGCACTATTCGACCACCGCGCAGGAAATCTGGACACAGACGAACGGCAAGCTCGACGGCTTCATCTGCGCGGTCGGCTCCGGCGGCACGCTCGGCGGCGTGTCCCTCGCGCTGAAAGAGAAGAACAAGAAGATCCAGATCGGTCTCGCCGATCCCGGCGGCGCGGCGCTCTATTCGTTCTACACGACGGGCGAACTGAAAGCCGAAGGCACCTCAATCACAGAAGGCATTGGCCAGGGTCGCATCACGGCCAATCTCGAAGGCATCGAGGTGGACAAGGCGTACAGGATCAATGACGACGAAGCTCTGAACATCCTCTTCAAGCTGGTCGAGGAAGAAGGCCTCTGTCTCGGCGGCTCAGCCGGCATCAACGTGGCAGGCGCCATCCGCCTCGCCCGCGAACTTGGACCCGGCAATACCATCGTAACGATCCTTTGCGATTATGGAAATCGCTACCAGTCAAAATTGTACAATCCCGAATTCCTGCGCGGAAAGGGATTGCCAGTGCCGCCGTGGATGGAGAAATAGACGCATGGAAACAGGTGACCCCCTCGTCAGCGCTGACTGGCTTTTGACCAACATCTCGGCGCCCGACGTGCGCGTCGTAGACGCAACCTTTTTTGCTCCGTTCACCAACCCGCCGGAGACCGGGCGCCAGGCCTGGATGCGCGGGCATATTCCGAAGGCGGTGCATTTCGATATCGACGAGATTGCCGACACCTCTTCGTCCCTGCCCCACATGCTGCCGGACGCCGTGAAGTTTTCCTCGCGCGTGCGCAAGCTCGGCCTCGGCGATGGCAACCGGATCATCGTTTACGACCAGAACAACTTCTTCGCCTCGGCCCGCGTCTGGTGGATGTTCCGCGTCATGGGCGCGAGCGATGTGCGCGTACTGGATGGCGGCCTTGCCAGCTGGGTCGAAGCCGGCGGCGCGCTGGACGACATGCCGCCCATAACCGGTGAACGCCACTTCACGCCGCGCGTGCGCAGCGATCTGGTGGTGGACGCAAAGGGCCTCGAAAGTCTCATGACCGCGGCGAAGGCAACCGTAATCGACGCCCGCCCCGAAGGCCGCTTTGCCGGGCGCGATCCTGAGCCGCGCGCGGGTCTCGCCTCTGGCCATATCCCCGGCAGCATCAACCTGCCCGGTAGCCAGCTGATCGCCGCGGGCGGCCGCATGAAACCGGCGAAAGACCTCAAGAAACTGTTCAAGGATCCCGCCGCGCCGACGGTCACAACCTGTGGCTCCGGCGTCACCGCCGCGATTACTGCCCTCGCCCTTGCGCGGCTCGGCAATTACGATGTCGCGGTCTATGATGGATCGTGGACGGACTGGGCGTCTGACCCCTCGCGCCCGGTTGCGACATCTCCCGAATGAAGGAGGACGAGGCCGCCCCCGAAACGCGCCTCATCCATACGCGTAAGGGGCGGCTGGACCGGGTGACGGTCAACCCGCCGCTGGAGCGCGCCTCGACTGTCCTGTTCCGCGACGAGGCCGGTCTCTACGGCGCCAAGCCAACCTATGGCCGGATGGGCCTCACGGTGCACCGCGAACTCGAAGCAGCGATGGGCGAGCTTGAGGGCGCGGCACATACGCGCCTCGCCTCCAATGGCCTGCAAGCCTGCGCCCTCGCCATCACGGCCTGCGTCTCATCGGGCGGCCATCTTCTGTTCACGGACAGCGCCTATGGCCCGACCGCCCGCTTCTGCGAACGCCGCCTGAAGGAGATGGGTGTAGAGGCCGAGCGCTTCAATCCGCGCGACACGGCCGATCTGGAGCGCCGCCTGCGCCCGGAAACGCAGGCTATCTTCCTCGAATCCCCCGGCTCGCTCACGTTCGAAATTGCCGACCTTGCGGCCATCGCCGCGGTCTGCAAGGCGCGCCGTATACGGATCATCTGCGACAATACCTGGGGCTCAGGCCTGCATCACCAACCGCTTGCCCTCGGCGCCGATATCAGCGTGCAGGCCCTCACGAAATATGTCGTCGGTCACGCCGACGCCTTTGCCGGCGCCGTGATGACTGGTAATGGCGGATTGGCCGCCAAGATTGCCGCAGCCTCGGAAGACTGGGGAATCGGCCTTGCGCCTGACGACGCCTATCTTGCGCTGCGCGGTCTGCGCACGCTGAACACACGCCTCAAGGCGCATGAAGCCGCAGGCCTCGAGATGGCGCATTGGTTGAGTGCGCACCCAAAAGTCGCGGATGTGCTTCATCCGGCATTGCTCGCGAGCCCCGATCACGCCTTGTGGAAGCGGGACTTCACCGGCTCCAACGGCCTGTTCGGTGTCGTCCTTCAGCCTGTTCCCGAAGGCGGGATGGAACGCTTCTTCGACGCGTTGAACCTCTTCGGCCTCGGCTTTTCCTGGGGCGGGTTCGAAAGCCTCGTTATCCCCTGCGACCAGCAACTCACGCGCATGAAGGGCAGCTGGACTGAGCGCCGCGCCGGTCCCCTGCTCCGTTTCCACATCGGACTGGAAGCCGTCCGTGACCTGAAGGCCGATCTGGATCGAGCCTTAGCGGTGTTGGCCGCCTAGGCCCTGTCAGAAGTTCAGGAAAGGCAGCGAGGCTTCGACATCCGCGCCAATGCGAAGTTGCGGCTCGGACGGCGGCGTGAGGCGCTCTTCCCGTTCACGGCGCGAGACGCAGGAACGGCTCAGGCTCGCGAGGTGGATGAAGTCCGCCGCGACCGGCAGGCTCTCGAGCACGCAGCCATCGAAGTAAGGGTAGGTGGCATCGTCACTGCATCCGAAGGACGAGCGATCCGGCCGTGCGGCGGTCATGACGATCCGGTTGGGCGCCGCGAGCGCCGGGACAAACACTCCGGAGAAACAGGCCGAGACGACCACGACGGTTGGCCGCTCGCCGCACCAGCCATCAATCAGGGAGTCGAGCCGGGGCGGACTGAGCAAGCCTTCATCACCGAGTACCATCCCATCGGGTGAACCATGCGACGTAAAGTACAGCAGGCATCCTGATCTGGCCGTCTCCGTCTGGGCGGAAATCGCGGCAAACGCCTCGTCGGACGCCAGCCCCTTACCGCTGCGAGTATCCGGCCTCAGGGACAGATCGGTGATGTTTTCAGGATTGAGACCGGCAGCGGCAAAGCCGAGTGCCAGATCGCGCCGGGAATTCTCGAACGCCTCAATCGGCGTGCCCGCCCCATCGCGCCAGTCCGCTGCCACAATGGCCACTGCCCAGTCCGTAAGCCCGGCCGGCTTGCCCGGCGCGCTGTCAGCAGAGGCTAAGCCAGCACTGAAGAGCGCCGGAATAAATGCCAACAAAAACAGATGCTGCCGACGCATCCCATACTCCTGGAGCCGGGTTTCCAAAAACTATATGAACAGGATCGCGGCCTCTGTGCAAGGCGACTTGCGCCGCGCAGACGGCTGCGCGCTACGGATCACTCCGGATAGGTGTCCAACGACGGCTCACGCACCCAGCAGTCGCAGCCACCGTCATACTGATAGGCTTCGCCATAATCGTTTATCCGCATGGGGGCCGGATAATACCATCCGTGCACGAATTCGAAATTCGGGTCGCCATAGCGGTCTGCAAACCCATCGCCAGTGTCATCGCAAACCGGGTTGCCCTGAGCGTTCAGTCCGCACTCAAAAGCTGGCACCTGTGTCAGCGTGACCGCCATGTCATCGGCGGCCAGTTCCAGGCCGGCCGCGATCGCCTCAAGATCAGATGTCGTGCATCCAGCCATCACGAGAAGACCCGCGCCAGCCAGCAAAGCGCGCAGAGGCGCGCTCATCTCTACTTTCATTCAAATACCCCGAATTCCCGTTTCCGTTGGAAGCGATAAGCGAGCCCCGCAGCTGAACACAAGCTGAACCGGCGTCTCACGCCGGCTCGTCGCTGACCTTGACCACCAGCTTACCGAGGTTCTTGCCTTCGAACAGGCGCGACAGGCTTGAAGGGGCTTTCTCGAAGCCGTCAACGATATCTGTCTCGAACCTCAGCTTGCCTTCCATCAGCCACATCGCCATCTGCTGGATGCCTTCCGGAAAGCGCGGGAAATAGTCGATCACGATGAAGCCTTTCACCAGCGTGCGCCGCATCAGAAGGTTGGCGAAGTTGTAAGGCCCGGGTACCGGGTCCGTCGCGTTGTAGGTCGAGATCAGGCCGCAGAGGGGCATACGGGAGAAGTCATTGAGGCGGGCGATCACTTCGTCCATGATCCGTCCACCAACATTCTCGAAATTGATGTCGATACCCTTCGGACAATACTTGTCGAGCGCGGCGCCCACGTCTTCGGACTTGTAATCGATAGCGGCATCAAACCCGGCAACTTCGGTCAGCCAGCGGCACTTGTCCTTGCCGCCTGCAATGCCAACCACACGGCAGCCCTGGATTTTTGCGATCTGCCCAACCATGGAGCCAACCGCGCCGGCGGCCGCCGAGACGACAACGGTCTCGCCCGCCTTCGGCTTGGCAATATCCATCAGCCCGAAATAAGCCGTCATGCCGGTCGCACCGAGCGGGCCCATATAGGCCGTGAGCGGAACACCGGGCAGCTTCGGCAGTTTCGCGAGCGCCGCGCCGGGCAGCGTATTGTACACGGCCCAGCCAGCAAGGCCGGTGTTGACGATGTCGCCGGGCGCCAGACCGTCGAAGCGGCTTTCCGTGATCACGCTCAGCCCGCCGCCGCGCATGGCATCGCCGATCTGCACAGGCGGCAGATAGGCGTCCATGTCGCTCATCCAGATCCGGTTCGTCGGATCGAGCGACAGATAGATTGTCTTCGCCCGCACCTGCCCCTCATCAAGCGGCGCGAGCGCGCTCTCCACGAGTTCAAGGTCGCCCTCGCGCAGGTCGCCCACCGGCCGCTTGCGCAGCACCCAGGTCAGGTTCTTTTCATTGATCATGCCATCCTCCCGGTTTCGTTGGGAGGAAGGCTAGACTGAATTCAATTCAGCGCAAGCGTCAGCCCGCCTTGATGATCTCGCAGCTCGTCGGCTGCGCGGCCGCCCGGAACCGGTATTCGGTTTCTGCCGGCACGCGCACATGCACTGCCGAGCCGTTGGCAAACTCATACCGGAACACCCGCGGGTTCGGGCGGCGGCAGGCCTTGGCGGCGCGGCTCCCCGAGGCGCACCGGACCTGGCCGGGGCCGGTCGTTATCGCGGTATTGCCGTCTTCACTGACCCTGGCGACCGCCTTCGCCGAACCTGTCTTGCTGAAGGCGTTGAACTCGGCCTAGGTGATCCCGGGACAGGGCTCTCCGGGCGAACTGGCCGGGGAAAAGCCCGGCCCGCAGGCCGCAAGCGCCAAGGTGACAAGGCCCATCAGACCATACCGGGTGTTTGTCTTGTTTTCCCCCCTCAAAACCGGTGATTCTGCGACACCGGATCTTGCGGGCAGCCGTAAGCGTCAGCGCAGAACCCGGCGACGTGACTGCCAATAGGCATAAACCGTAAAGGCGAAACCAATGCCAAGGATCACGAAGGGCATGAACTCCATGCCCTCCGCTTCAGGCGCGCTCGCATCTTTCCAGCCGACGTAAAAGCTGGCGAGCGAAGCAAGAAACGCGGCTGCAAACAGGGTGACCGAGGCGGCGCTGCGCATCAGCAGGGCAATGCTGCCAGATAGCGCGCCGAACACGCCGACCGCCCAGATGCCGAACATCCACCATGGCATGGAATACCAGTAATCCTGCATCTCCTGCGGGAACTGGCCCATGTAGGCGTCATTCCGGGTCGTCGTCATGACAAAATCAAAACAACCGTAACCGTTCCAGAAAATGCCGAGGATACCCACCGGCCAGAGATGCCAGCCAGCTTTCACGGATTGAGGCGCAGGATCTTCTGTCACTTTGTGTCCCTCCCCTAGGCAACCACACTATACGCCTGTTCGGGGCCGCCTCCAACGGCGCTCGCAAGCGAAGCGATATCGAGCGGGTGACGGACCGGCCGCCAGCGGCTAAACCCTCCGCAGAACAGAGGAATCGCGCATGGCCACGGCCCCCGTCACCGACAAGAGCCATCTCTACCTGATCGACGCGAGCGCCTACATCTTCCGGGCGTTTCACGCCTTGCCGCCGCTGACGCGCGCGTCCGACGGACTGCCGGTCGGCGCGGTCTCCGGCTTCTGCAACATGCTGTTCAAGCTGCTGGAAGACCTGAAGGGCTCCGAACGCCCGACGCACTTTGCCTGCATCTTTGATGCGTCCGGCAACACGTTCCGCAACGACCTCTATCCCCTCTACAAGGCCCAGCGCCCGCCCGCGCCAGAGGAACTCGTTCCGCAGTTTCCGCTCGTGCGGCGCGCCTCCGAAGCCTTTGCGGCGCATGCTATCGAACTCATCGGCTTCGAGGCCGATGACCTGATCGCAACCTATGCCCGCGAGGCCGAGGCGAAAGGCGCACGCGTGACCATCGTCTCGTCCGACAAGGACCTGATGCAGCTTGTCTCCGACAAGGTGCTGATGCTCGACCCGATGAAGAACAAGCTGATGGGCCGGGACGATGTGATCGAGAAGTTCGGCGTCGGCCCGGAACTGGTCGTGGACGTACAATCCCTCGCCGGCGACAGCGTCGACAACGTGCCCGGCGCGCCTGGCATTGGCATCAAGACGGCGGCGCAGCTGCTGACGGAGTATGGCAGCGTGGAGGCGCTGCTGGAACGCGCGGGCGAGATCAAGCAGCCGAAACGCCGCGAGACGCTGATCGAGTTTGCCGACCAGGTGCGGATTTCGAAACAGCTCGTGACGCTGAAGGGGGATGTGCCCCTCACCGTCTTGCTCGAAGACCTGGCCGTGCAGGACCCCGACCCGAAAACGCTGATCGCCTTCCTTGAGGAAATGGAGTTGCGCACGATCGCACGCCGGGTGCGCGAGCAGATGGAGAAGGAAGGCACTCTGGATATTGCCGCACCGGAAGCTGCGGCGATCGACCGCTCTGCCTATGTCTGTATCCGCGATCTCAAGACGCTGGAAGACTGGGTCGCGCGGGCCACCGCGCAGGGCTGGGCGGCGGTGGATACCGAAACCGATGCGCTCGATTCCGTGGGCGCGGGATTGGTCGGCGTCTCGCTGGCGCTCGCGCCGGGCGAGGCTTGCTATATACCGCTCGCCCATGTCGACCCCGGCGTTGCCGCGGGCAGCGGTGACATGTTCGGCGCCGATCCGCCGCGCCAGATCAAGCGCGCCGAAGCCCTGAAAGTGCTGAAGCCGATGCTGGAGGACGCGTGCGTCCTCAAGATCGGCCAGAACATCAAGTATGACCTCAGCGTATTTGCGCGCCATGGCATTCGCGTCGCGCCAATTGACGACACGATGCTGATCTCGTTTGCTTTGAACGCCGGCATCCACAATCACGGCATGGATGAACTCTCCGAGCGTTATCTCGGCCACAAGCCGATCTCGTTCAAAGAAGTCACCGGTAGCGGCAAGACGCAGAAGACGTTCGCGCAGGTGCCGCTCGACAAGGCGACCGAGTATGCCGCCGAAGACGCAGATGTGACGCTCCGGCTCTGGCAAGTCCTGAAGCCCCGTCTGCGCACGCAAGAGGTGACCACCGTTTACGAGACGCTGGAACGTCCTCTGGTGCCGGTCCTCGCCGCGATGGAGCAGGCCGGCATCAGGGTAGACCGACAGATGCTGTCGCGCCTCTCAGCAGATTTTTCGCAGCGGATGGCCGGGCTGGAAGCCCAGGCCCATGAGCAGGCCGGGCGATCCTTCAACATCGGCTCGCCCAAGCAGCTCGGCGAAATCCTGTTCGACGAAATGAGCATTCCGGGCGGCAAGAAAACCAAGACCGGCGCCTGGCAGACGGACGCCGACGTGCTCGAAGAACTCGCCGATGCGGGCCATGGCCTGCCCCGCACCATCGTGGACTGGCGGATGCTGTCCAAGCTGCGCTCCACCTATACCGAAGCGCTGCAGGCGGCGATCAAGCCGGAAACGGGCCGCGTGCATACGAGCTACATGATGGCCGGCGCGCAGACGGGCCGCCTGTCATCGACCGACCCTAACCTCCAGAACATCCCGGTACGGACGGAGGAAGGCCGCAAGATCCGCGAGGCGTTCATAGCCGAAGACGGCAATGTGCTCGTCTCAGCTGACTATTCACAGATCGAACTGCGCATCCTCGCTCACATGGCGGACATTCCGGCGCTGAAACAGGCGTTCAAGGACGGGCTCGACATCCACGCCATGACCGCCAGTGAGATGTTCGGCGTGCCGGTCCAGGGCATGGACCCGATGGTGCGCCGTCAGGCGAAGGCGATCAATTTCGGCATAATCTATGGTATCTCCGGCTTCGGCCTCGCCCGCCAGCTCGGCATCCCGCAGGGCGAGGCGAGCGAGTATATAAAGCAATACTTCAAGCGCTTCCCCGGCATTCGTCAGTATATGGACGAAACAAAGGAATTCGCCCGCGAGACCGGTTTCGTGCGCACGGCGTTCGGCCGAAAGATCAACCTGCCCGACATGAAGGCCAAGGGCCCCGCCCGCGCCTTCGCGGAGCGCCAGGCGATCAACGCGCCGCTGCAGGGCACTGCCGCCGACATCATCAAGCGCGCGATGATCCGCATGCCGGAGGCGCTCGCCGGGGCGGGCCTCAAGGCACGGATGTTGCTTCAGGTGCACGATGAACTCGTGTTCGAATGCCCCGAAAAGGAGGCCGCGGCGTTGATCAAGGTTGCGCAGGATACAATGGCGAACGCGGACGGACCGGCCGTCAAGCTGTCCGTGCCGCTGGTCGTCGAGGCCAAGGCCGCCAAGACCTGGGCGGCGGCGCACTGACATGACCCCTTCAGACACCCCGCGAAACCTCGAAGCCGCGCCGCAGGGCAGTTTCATTGACGCCATCATCGAGATCGCCCGCGTTGACGGCGACGCGCCCAAGACGCTCGGCGATGTCGTTGATGCGCTCGATGACCGCGCGTTCGGCCTTCTGATCCTGATCCTCGCCATTCCTTGTCTCGTGCCGGGCCTTCCTGGCGCGCAGCTGATCGCCGTTCCGATCTGCCTGCTTGGCCTTCAGATCGCGGCCGGGCGGCATGAGCCCTGGCTGCCGGGCTGGGCAATGCGGGCGAAGCTGAAGCCGGAATGGCTGAGCGCAGTGGCGGACTTTGCCGGCAAGCGCCTGCGCTGGACGGAGCGCCTTTCGCGTCCGCGCTGGCGCTGGGTGGCGCACGGCGCCGGGGAGCGGATCATCGGGCTGATCATTGCGCTTGCCTCGGTCACGATCATGCTACCGATCACCAATACCATCCCGTCACTCGCGATCACCGTGGCCGCCGTCGGCCTGTTGCAACGCGACGGCATTTTCGCCGGCGCCGGGGCGCTGCTTGCGCTCGGCTGGATCACGGCGCTCTGTGTGCTGATCTTCGGGCTGATCACAGGCGCCGGCTTTGCTGCGACTTTCGTGGGTGAACACGCGCCCTGGCTGGGCGAATGGTTCAAGTAGTCCGCGGCCGCTGATACGCCGGCTTCCGCCCCGCAGTATTGTGGATTATCGTTAATGGGGGCTCGGGGGAGCACGGCCAGGGGCAAGCAGGCATGAAGCGCATCATCATCTGCATGGACGGCACCTGGCAGACGCTGAACCAGGCCAGGCACACCAACATCGCGATCATCGCCCGCTCCGTGGCGCACAAGGAAACGCTGCCGGATGGCACGCACATCCATCAGCACGTAATTTACAGTCAAGGGGTCGGCTCCACCGTCGGCGCGCTGGAAGAGGCGGGCTTCTTCGGCAACCTGATCTACCGCACGACACGCCTGTTCGGCGGCGCGTTCGGCGAGGGCCTAGAGGACATCATCGTCGAAACTTACCTGAGCCTCGCTTTCGTTTACGAGGAAGGCGACGAAATCTACATCTTCGGGTTCAGCCGCGGCGCGTTTGCGGCGCGGCGGCTCTCCGGGTTCATCAGTGTGGCCGGCATCGTCAGCCGGCGCCATGCAGAACGCGCGCGCGAAGGCTTCCGTCTCTATTACCGCGCCCCAAGAGAGGACGCCCCGCAAGCCGAGAAAGATTCGCATGCCGATCAAGCCCGCGCCTTCCGTATTCGTTACGGCAAGGGCACGCGCGATGAGACGGGCGCCCGCCGCGCCATCGACCGGGCGCCACCGATTACCTATGTGGGCGTGTTCGACACGGTCGCCCAAAGGGGCATGGGCGAAGTGGTAAAGTCGTATTTCTCGACCAAGAACAAGGATCGTTACCGCCTGAAGAACCGGCGGTTGGCGAGCAATGTGCGCGCCGCCCGTCATGCCGTTGCGGTTGATGAATGCCGCGCAGGGTTTCCCGTAACGCTCTGGGACGGGCTGGAGGAAGAAAACACCCGGTCCGGTCGGACCGCCTATCTGCAGCGCTGGTTCGTCGGATACCACGGAGACGTTGGCGGTGGCGGGCGCGAGGCGTTGTCCGCCGGGTCTCTGAAATGGATCACCGATGGCGCGGCCGCTGAAGGATTGCGCTTCTACGGAACGGAAGGCGGCGATACCTCGCCGTTGGCCGAAGCCGTCGCTAAGGCCGCGTTCGATGCCCGCACGGACCGGCCGACATTTGTGCGCTCTCTGAACATGATGAACTGGCCGATCCGACCGAGACAGGTCTGGCCGAAGACCAGCGGGCGAGACCGCAAGCATCCAAGTGTGAGCGACCTCGAAGCGATGTTCGATGAAGCCTTACTCGCCCGCGCTTCGAAACAAGAGCTCAAGTACCGCCCCGGCGCTCTTCGCCCGTTCCGCAAGGCGTTCGCGGAACGCGCCGGCCGCACCAAATCGGTCGCCGCTGAACCCGCCGCCCCACCTATCGAGAACCCGCCCGCCGCATGACAAGCTGCCGGACGGGATTTCCCTTCCGGTTTGCGTCTCGTTCGGGTCCTGCCGATAGGCTTTGCCCTCGGGTCCGGGGACGATGGATAGAGTGTGGGGGAATTCAGGTGTCTCCGGCGCGCACCGGGGCTCTGATCCCATCCGGTCCCAGCAAGGCGAAGACCTCCCCGCACGCCGGACCCGCGTCAGGTTTTGGCTGACACCTCTTCGGCCTCAGGCTTGAAGGCAGAATGACCCAGCCTCGGACCCGGCCGGACCGGGACGCGCTGAAAAACCCTGGTGCCCGGTCACTCCCTCGAAAGCCGGGGTCCAGTTTCGTCAGACGCTGCAAGGGTTTCCGGGGCCCGGCTTCGCCGGGATGAGCGGAAAAACTGTGCGATGATGGGGCAGAGCGCGGGATTCCGATTCACAAGTTTAAATCTGTACGCAGAATTCCCGCCCCGTCCGCGGCCCATCCTTCACACTTGCGGCGCAATCCGCCGCAATGAATCGCGAGAGCGCCGCAATCCGGGCAACGGCCCGCCGCACTCCGTTGATTTTGTTGAAGCTCCACCAATGGAGGGCTTTTGAAATGTACCGAGCTGTGATTGAACCTTATGCCAAGCGGACCGAGGCCTCATCTGGCCTGCGGCTGGCCGAGAAGGACAAGGCAATGACAACGCTCGCACTGGTGGACGACGATGAGAACATCGTGGCTTCGCTCAAACTGTTCTTTGAGGCCGAAGGCTATCAGGTGCGCACCTATCATGACGGCGAGGCCGCCCTGCCAGCGCTGACCGAGTCGCCGCCCGACATCGCCATTCTCGACGTGAAGATGCCGAAGATGGACGGGATGGAGCTCTTGCGCCGCCTTCGCCAGACGTCCGAACTGCCGGTGATCTTCCTGACATCGAAGGATGAAGAGATCGACGAAGTGATCGGCTTCAACATCGGCGCCGATGATTTCGTGAGGAAGCCCTGCTCGAACCGCCTGCTGGCCGAGCGCGTGAAGGCGGTGCTTCGCCGGGCCCGCGGCGGTGTCGCCGGTCCCGAGGAGGGCGACTCCAAGCCGATTGTACGCGGCAAGCTGGTGCTCGACCCCAACCGCCATGCCTGCACCTGGGACGGCAAGACGGTGCGCCTCACCGTCACCGAGTTCCTGATCCTGCAGGCCCTGGCCGCCCGCCCCGGATACGTTAAGAGCCGCGACCAGCTGATGGACGCGGCCTATGACGACCAGATCTACGTGGACGACCGTACCATCGACAGCCACATCAAACGGCTCCGCAAGAAGTTCCGGGAAGTGACGGACGAGTTCGATGCGATCGAAACCCTCTATGGCGTCGGCTATCGCTACACGGAGTAAGATTCCAGCCGAAGTGTTCATCGGCGGGGCGGGAGACGAGAGCTCCCGCCTCGTTCTTTCGTATGCCGAAGCGCGCCGCGACGGCCTGCGGGGCAAACGCGATGTGCATTATCTGCCGCACTGGAAGATAACAGCCGCCCAACGTCTCGTGTGCGATCTCGCCTCTGCCGGTCATCCGCTCGCGCTGATCGGGCATAGCTGGGGCGCAGACACGGCGCTGCGTGCGGCTGGCGCGCTGGACTCACTTGCCTTGATGGTCGGCGCCGATCCTGTCGCGAAACCCGTGACACGCATCGCCGCGCGCGATGGTCGCCCGGCCTCAGCAGAACGCGTGGTGCATGTGGACGCCGACCCGCACACTTATGATCGCTCAGACTATGTGAAGGCAGCCGGCTTCCTGACCGGCGGCGGCGTGCCGCGCGCGTTCCAGTCAGCGGACGCCCGGATCGAGACGCAGCTCAATCACTGGAACTTCGCCGGCATGATGAAGGCGCGCGGACCGGACGGGCTGTCAGCCGAAGACTGGCTCGCCGCCTTTCCGGACAGGCGCATTCACAAATGACCTAACGCAAGCGGTAGGCCCAGTTGGGCAGCGACAACACCAGAAAGAGAAACCCGAATCCGATGAGAACGCAGAAGGGCGAATAGAGCCGGCGATTGAGCGACAGGAATGGCTGTTCCGGCGCCGCCCGCTCGAAGGCGGGAAGAATTCCGGCGACACCTCTCGCGAAAAAGACGGCAGCGAGAAACAGTCCCAGGGGCGCTAACACCATTTTCGACTTCGAGTAGGCTTCACTGAAACCGCCCATCAGGAAAGCCGCTACAGCGGCCGCCAGCAACATGACGCCGAGATAGAGGAACGCACGCCGGGACGGTACGCGGGTGATGCCCCGGCGGCCAATCACGGAGCGGGCGAGCGACTGCTCGTTCGCGAACGGGAACGTGCCGCCGCCGGCCCATAGCAGGTAGAACGCGGCCACGATGGTCAGCAGGAAGGCCTGAATGCTCCCGACGATAGCCGCCAATCCCTTGTTCTCCTTCAGCTTGTCGGCCTCTGTTTACATGCAGGCACTGCTTGCCGCCAGAGCCGCGATTGAATAGCCAGTAAGACGAACGTTAAATGACTGAAATGGAAACCGGAGTGCCTGATGTCTGACCTTGAAAACACACTACTGCTCGAGACGTCGAAGGGCAACGTGACGATCACGCTGCGCCCGGATCTGGCGCCCGGCCATGTCAAGCGTATCAAGGAACTCGCCCGTGAGGGATTTTATGACGGCATCGTCTTCCACCGCGTGATCGAGGGCTTCATGGCGCAGACTGGCTGCCCGAAAGGCACCGGCATGGGCGGATCCAAGAAGCCGGACCTGAAGGCCGAATTCAACGCCGAGCCGCACGTGCGCGGCACCTGCTCGATGGCGCGGACCAACCAGCCCAACACGGCCAACAGCCAGTTCTTCATCTGCTTCAAGGATGCCTCTTTCCTGAACCGGCAATACACCGTCTGGGGCCAGGTGACCGAAGGCATGGACGCCATCGACGCGCTGGCGAAGGGCGAGCCCCCGAAAAGCCCGGATCGCATCATCAAGATGTGCGTCGCGGCCGACGCCTGAAGTCTGGCGCGGCCGTCGAGTTGAGGGGACAAGGCCATGCCTGACAGGAATACCCCCCGCCGCCCGGGCCTGAGGCGCGGCACGACGATCCTGGGCTCGCGCATCGCGCGGCTGATCTTCGTGTCGAACCTCGCCGGCCTCGCGATCCTGATCATCGGCGCGATGGTGCTCAACGAGATGCGAGCCGGCTTCGTCGCCTCGAAGAAGCAGGACCTTGAAGCGCAGGCGCAGATCTTCTCGAGCCTCCTGTCCGATGACGCCACCACGCCGGAGCCCGGCCTGAACCCGGACGCCGCGCGCCAAACGCTGCAAAGGCTGAACCTGCCCGAGCGCGTGCGTGCCCGCATCTTCACGCCGGACGGCGAACTGATCGGGGACAGCTACTACCTGTCGGAGAAGGTCGACGTCGCCGCCCTGCCTGCGCTGAGCGAGCCGGGCCTGCTCGCGCGAGCGGGACGGGACCTGTCCGAATGGGCAGGCGAATTCTTCGGCTTCTTCTCGCCGCGCCGGACGTCTGAGGCGCTCCGTACCCAGAGTTTCGAGGAGGAGTTCGAAGTTGCCGCCCTCGGCGGACAGGCGGCGAGCCAGCGCTTCTCCGATCGGGGCAGCCGGGTAATCTCCGTATCGATGCCTGTTCAGCGTGTTTCGGCCGTGGTCGGCGTGCTGGTGCTGGAAGCAAGCGACATCGACGAGATCATCCGGGCCGAACGCGTCGCGCTGGTGCCGTTCATCGGCGTTGCGGTGCTCATGGCCTTCATCACGTCCGTGATGCTCACGCTCGGGATCGCCCGGCCCTTGCGGCGCCTGTCACTGGCGGCCGACCGGATCCGGTCCGGCGCGTCAGAGAAGATCGACGTGCCCCTGCTGACGCAGCGGACAGACGAGATCGGCGACCTCGCCACCTCGATCCAGAGCATGACCGAGGCGCTGCTCGAGCGCATCGAGGCGAACGAGCAGTTTGCAGCGGACGTTGCGCATGAGCTGAAGAACCCGTTGACGTCCATCCGTTCGGCCGTCGAGACGCTGGAGCGGGTCAAGGATCCCGACGCGGCGACGCGGCTGCGCCAGGTGATCGCGTCCGACGTTAAACGCCTCGACCGTCTGATCACGGATATCTCGAACGCGTCGCGCCTTGAGGCGGAGATGACGCGCCTGCCGAGTGAGCAGATCGACATTGCCAAATTCGTTCGCGACGTCGTACGCACCTATGAAGGCATTGGCGAAGGCGAGATGGCGGTGCATGTCGCGTTCACGGATGCCACGATGGGCGCCCGCCTTGTGGTGCGGGGGCGTGAGGGTCCGCTGGGCCAGGTACTGCGCAACCTGATTGACAATGCGCGCTCCTTCTCCCCCGGCGGCGGGACGGTGGAGGTTCGCCTCGACCAGACCAATGACGGCCCGCGCACGATCGCGCGGCTGACGGTCGAGGATTCAGGGCCTGGCATTCCGCCGGACAAGCTGGAAACGATCTTCAACCGTTTCTATACCGACAGGCCCAAGGGCACAGCCTTCGGCAATAATTCCGGGCTTGGCCTTTCCATTGTGAAGCAGATCATCGCCACGCACCGCGGCAAGGTCTGGGCGTCGAACCGCACCGAGGGCGGCGCGAAGTTCACCGTGGATTTGCCGGCGGCCTGATCGCCAGACCGCAACAGCCTCACCGAGGCCGAACGCCATCAGCCAGATCCGCCACATCAGCGACATTGCAACACGCATCGTCTCGCCCGACCGCAACGGAAAATGAGGGCGTTACCGGTTCTGCCGGTTCTCGATCAGGTCGGTCACCACTTCGGGGTCTGCCAGCGTGGACGTGTCGCCGAGGCTGCCGAATTCGTTCTCGGCGATCTTGCGCAGGATGCGGCGCATGATCTTGCCGGAGCGGGTCTTCGGCAGGCCAGGGGCGAACTGGATCAGGTCCGGCGACGCGATCGGGCCGATCTCACCCCGGACATGCTGGACCAGGTTCCTGCGCAGCGCCTCATCCGCGACGACGCCGGTGCGAAGGGTCACATAAGCATAGATGCCCTGCCCCTTGATGTCGTGCGGGTAGCCGACCACGGCGGCCTCGGCCACGGCATCGTGAGATACCAGCGCGCTTTCCACTTCCGCCGTTCCCAAGCGGTGGCCGGAGACGTTGATCACATCGTCGACACGGCCCGTGATCCAGTAGAATCCGTCCGCGTCACGGCGGCAGCCGTCACCCGTGAAATACTTGCCCGGATAGGCGGTGAAATAGGTATCGGCGAAGCGCTGGTGATCTGCGTACACAGTGCGCATCTGGCCGGGCCAGCTGTCGGTGATCAGGAGGTTGCCATCGGCGGCGCCGTCAAGCTCGCGGCCTTCCGCATCGACCAGCACCGGCTTGATGCCGAAGAAGGGATGCGAACCGGCGCCGGGCTTCATGTCGGTCGTGTTGGGCAGGGGCACGATCAGCGTGCCGCCGGTTTCGGTCTGCCACCAGGTGTCCACGATCGGGCAGCGGGCCTCGCCGACCACGTGGAAATACCATTCCCAGGCCTCGGGATTGATCGGCTCGCCGACCGTGCCGAGCAGGCGCAGCGAGCGGCGGTGAGATTTCTTCACCGGGCCCTCGCCTTCGCGCATCAGGGCGCGGATAGCGGTAGGGGCTGTGTAGAAGATCGTGACCTTGTGGTGGTCGCAGACTTTCCAGAAGCGGCTCGCATCCGGATAGGTCGGCACGCCTTCGAACATCAGGCTGGTCGCGCCATTCGCCAAGGGTCCGTACACGATGTACGTGTGGCCCGTGACCCAGCCGACATCCGCCGAGCACCAGAAGACGTCGTTCTCTTTGAGGTCAAAGACGTATTCATGCGTCATCGAGGCCCAGACGAGATAGCCGCCCGTCGTATGCAGCACGCCTTTCGGCTTGCCAGTGGAGCCAGAGGTATAAAGGATGAAGAGCGGGTCCTCGGCGTTCATCGGCTCGGGCAGGCAATCCGCAGACACGTCCGAACCGATTTCGTGCAGCCAGTGATCACGCCCTTCCGTCATCGCAACATCGGCGCCAGTGCGCTGGACGACGAGCATCTTCCTCACCATTCCGCCCGCGATCTCGCAGGCCCGGTCCGCGTTCGCCTTCAGCGGCACGGTCTTGCCGCCGCGCAGGCCTTCATCGGCGGTGATCAGGACGTCCGAACCGCAATCCATGATCCGTCCGGCGAGCGCATCCGGCGAAAATCCTCCGAACACGACTGAATGGACAGCGCCGATCCGCGCACAGGCGAGCATGGCATAGGCCGCTTCGAGGATCATCGGCATGTAGATCGTGACGCGGTCACCCTTCTGCACGCCGAGCTTTTTCAGCACGTTGGCGAACTTGCAGACGGCGATGTGCATCTGCCGGTATGTGATGGTGTAGGTCTCGCCGGGTGCGTCGCCTTCCCAGATCATCGCAGGCTTGTCGCCGCGCGCGGCGAGGTGGCGATCAAGGCAGTTGGCCGAGACGTTCAGCACGCCGTCATGATACCAGCGCACATGCAGGTCGCCGGTCTCCCATGAGACATCCTTCACCTGCGTGTAGGGCACCGTCCAGTCCAGCCGCTTGCCCTGCTCGCCCCAGAACGCGATGGGGTCCGCGATCGAGGCGGCGTACATTGCGCGGTATTTTTCCGGTGTCAGGTTCGCCTGCCTGGCGAAAGCTTCGGGAACGGGATAGGTCTTCGACGTGTCGCTCATGGCAGGGCGCCTCCTCGGGAGTTTCTGTTTTCGGACATCACCCTAGCCAGTTTTGGCCGCCGGGTGAAACGCGATATCTCGACCCTTAACGCGCGTTACCGGCAAGCGAAAGGTTGCATGACCCCGCATAGCCATGGCCTAAGGATGTCTGACAGCTACGCCGCAAAGGCGACGGGGAGGCATTGATGACTATGGAACCGGCCGGCGCCGCCCGGCCCGGAGCGCAAGACGCAAAGACAGGACAAACCCGCGTTATTGTTGCCTCCTCTCTCGGCACCGTGTTCGAGTGGTATGATTTCTATCTTTATGGGTCGCTGGCGACGTATATCTCGCTGCACTTCTTTTCCGGGGTGAACGAAACCACGGGCTTCATCTTTGCCCTGGCCGCCTTCGCCGCCGGGTTTGCCGTGCGCCCCTTCGGGGCCGTCGTGTTCGGCCGGATCGGCGACATGGTCGGGCGCAAGAATACCTTCCTTGTCACGATGGCCATCATGGGCCTGTCGACGTTCGTGGTCGGCTTGCTGCCCGGGTATGACCAGATCGGCGTCCTGGCGCCGATCCTCCTGATCCTTATGCGCCTGCTGCAAGGCCTTGCGCTCGGCGGCGAATATGGCGGCGCGGCGACCTACGTGGCCGAGCATGCCCCGGACAACAAGCGCGGCCTCTACACATCCTGGATCCAGACAACCGCAACGATGGGCCTGTTCCTGTCGCTGATGGTCATCATGGGCACGCGCACCGCGATGTCGCCGGACGCGTTTTCGGAGTGGGGCTGGCGCGTGCCGTTCCTCTTCTCGATCCTGCTGCTGGCCGTGTCGGTCTGGATCCGGTTGCAACTGAACGAGAGCCCCGCGTTCCAGAAGATGAAGGAAGAGGGCACGGTCTCAAAGGCGCCCTTGAAAGAGTCCTTCGGTGAATGGGGCAACCTGAAGATCGTCCTGATCGCACTCTTCGGCGCTGTCGCAGGGCAGGCGGTGGTCTGGTACACAGGACAGTTCTACGCGCTGTTCTTCCTGGAGCGCATGACGAAAGTGGACGGGCTGACGGCGAATATGCTCGTGGCGATTGCACTGCTGATTGGCACTCCGTTCTTCATCGTATTCGGATGGCTGTCGGACAAGATCGGCCGAAAGCCGATTATCCTTGCCGGATGCGCGCTGGCGGCGGCGACCTACTTCCCGCTGTTCAATGCGCTGACCTGGGCTGCCAATCCGGCGCTCGCCGAAGCGCAGCGCTCAGCCCCCGTGATGGTGCATGCCGATCAGGCCGCCTGCTCGTTCCAGTTTGACCCTGTGGGCCGAAATGCGTTCGACAGCCAGTCCTGCGATGTGGCGCGTACCTTCCTCGCCCGGGCCGGCGTCAGCTATGACAATGTCGCGCTGTCAGCCGGGGCGACCGCCGAGCTGCATATCGGCGACACGGTCGTCAAAGCTCCGGACACGGCCAATCTCGGGGGCGAAGCGCGGGCGGAAGCCATCAAGGCCTTCCAGGCTGAAGCCCGGGCGGCGCTGGACGCGGTGGGTTATCCCGCGGCCGCCGCTCCGGACCGGATCAACAAGCCGCTCGTCGTCGCCATCCTTGCGCTGCTCGTGATCTACGTCACGATGGTTTACGGACCCATCGCCGCGATGCTGGTCGAGCTGTTCCCAACCCGCATTCGCTACACGTCGATGTCCCTGCCCTACCATATCGGCAATGGCTGGTTCGGAGGCTTCCTGCCCACGACAGCTTTTGCCATCGTAGCGGCAACGGGCAACATCTATAACGGCCTCTGGTATCCCGTGATCATCGCGTCGGTGACGCTTGTGTTTGGCCTGTTCGTTCTGCCCGAAACCTACAAACGCAAGATGCACGACTGAGAGGAGACGACATGTTCAATAATACGCAATGGCTGAGCCAGGTGCGCGAAGCGGTGATCGATCCCGGCCGCGAAATAGTCGATCCGCACCATCACCTCTGGCCGAAGCCGCTGCTGTCTTATGACCTTGAAGAACTCTGGTCGGACACGGAGGACGGGCACAAGGTGGTGCAGACCGTGTTCATGGAGTGCGGCTCGGCCTACCGCACCGATGGGCCGGAACACATGAAGCCCGTCGGCGAAACGCAGTTCGTGACCGCGGCAGCCGAGCGGGCCGCGCAGTCTCCCGGCAAGGCCCAGATCGCCGCCATTGTAGCGCATGCAGATCTCAGGCTCGCGGAACTCGATACTGTCCTGGACGCGCATACGGCCGCCGCCAAAGGGCGTTTCCGCGGCATCCGGCATGCGGGCGCCTTCGAGGCTGACGCCGGCGCTCTGACGATTCCGGGACGCGGACCGAAAGGCCTTTTTGCGGATGCCGCTTTCCGAAGGGGCGTCGTGCGTCTGGGCGCGCGGGGCCTGACCTATGACACGTGGATCTACCATCATCAGCTGCCGGATTATGCCGCCCTCGCCCGCGCCGTACCCGGTACCGTGATGATCCTTGACCATTTCGGCACGCCGCTGGGCGTCGGCCCCTATGCAGGCAAACGCGAAGAGATTTTCGCAAAGTGGAAAGATGACATCGCCGAGGTCGCCGCCTGCCCGAACGTTTATGCCAAGATCGGCGGCATGGCGATGCCGGACAATGGCTTTGGCTGGAACGGGCGGGAAAAACCCCCGTCTTCGGATGAATTCGTCGAGGCGCAGGCGCCCTGGTATCAGCACGCAATCAAGGTGTTCGGCGCCGGGCGCTGCATGTTCGAGAGCAACTTCCCGGTCGACCGGCTGTCGCTCAGCTACCGCACGCTGTGGAACGGACTGAAGAAGATCGCGAAGGATTATCCGGAAGCAGCGCAGGCGGCGATGTTCAGCGCAACGGCGCGAAAGGTTTACAAGCTGTGACGACGACACTCCCGCCTTTGCCCGTCCAGCCGGCGGATGTGCCCTGGCCAACGCAGGAATGGCCGGAAGGCCAATTGCCTCAGCGCGTGGCTGCGAAGCTGAACCCTCTGCTCGACCAAGCCTTCAGCGATCCTGCACCGGCGAGCATGGGCGAGACGCATGCATTCCTCGCCGTTCAGGGCGGACGGATCGTGGCGGAGCGCTATTGGACTGGATTTGACCGGCCGAGCACGCATCATTCCTGGTCGCAGGCAAAAAGCATGACGCAGGCCCTGATCGGCATTCTGGTGCGCGAGGGGAAGATCGACATCCACGCCCCGGCCGATGTGCAGGAGTGGCAGGGTGCGGATGATCCGCGCCGCGCCATCACGCTGGACCAGCTGCTGCGCATGTCGAGCGGGCTGAAGTTTGCCGAGGACTATGTCGATGCCGGCGTCTCGGATGTGATCGAGATGCTGTTTGGTTCTGGCAAGGACGATGTCGGCGGGTTCGCGGCGAAATTCCCGCTGATCCACGCGCCCGGTACCGCCTGGAGCTATGCAAGCGGAACCACGAATATCACCGCGCGGATTGCGGCGCGGGCCCTCGGCGCGTCAGGCGAGGCGTTCCGGGACTTCATGTTCCGCGAATTGTTCGGGCCGATCGGCATGACGTCCGCCGAGCCGAAGTTCGATGCGGCGGGCACCTTCATCGGCTCGTCCTTCTGCTTCTGCACGGCGCGCGACTTTGCCCGCTTCGGGTTGCTGTATCTGCGAGATGGAGTTTGGGATGGCATGCGCATCCTGCCGGACGGCTGGGTGGACTATGCGCGTACGCCGACACCCGTGCCGCCGACCGAAGCTATGGGATACGGCGCGCATTGGTGGCTCGGCATGGCCGGACCGGGCAGTTTCTCGTCGAATGGCTATGAAGGCCAGTACACGGTCATGGTGCCTGACCTCGACCTGATCCTCGTGCGCAATGGAAAGTCGCCGCTCGAGCAGAAGGATCATGTCATCCGCTGGATGAGCGACGTGGCGGACGCGTTCAGGCCTTAGCTGGCGCGGCAGACGGACGATCACCAGCCAGATCAGCATCGCGAAGATCGGGAAGAGGCCGAGCCAGACCGGCGCGGCCGTGTCGTGGAACCATTGCGGGAAGACCTGCGGCTGGCCGAAGAAGAGCGAGCCTGACGCGATGAACATCGACAAGCACATCCGCCAGAGGTGACGCGCCGTCCGGGCAACGCCGCGGATCGTCTTGCGCAGGATCACATGAAGCTCGCCGATGGCGGCAAACGTGCCGGCGGCCATCAACAGGAAGAAGGCCTGCGGGGGCGAGCCCTCTCGACATGCGGCGGCCTTGTCCGAGTATTGGCATTTAATATCGTTATACGATATGCCTCCTTAGTGCAATACGATAACTGCCGATCACCCGACCGGCAGCGGCGCATCGCCCGTTTGTCCCGCTTGCGTTCGCGGGGTCCTTCCCCTATACGCCCGCCTTCAAAGGACGGCGTCAGGCCGTGCCTGTCAGGTTCCGACCTTCCGACGCGAAGACACGGTCCAGGGCGAAAGGAAAACACATGTCCAAGCATAAAATCGTATTCAATGTTGACGTGCGCGCGCGCGTCGGCACCGGCGGCGCCCGTGAAGCACGCCGCGAGGGCTTCGTGCCCGGCGTTCTCTATGGCGGCGAACTCGCGCCTGTGGCGATCAACCTGCGCAAACCGGAAGTGATCAAGGCGATCGAGACAGGCCAGTTCCTGAACACGACCGCCACCCTGATCTACAAAGGCGAGAAACAACTGGTCATCCCGCAGGGCATCCAGATGCACCCGGTCTCCGACCAGCCGTGGCACGTTGACCTGCGCCGCGTCGAGCCCGACCAGATCATCAAGGTCGAGGTGCCCGTGCACTTCAAGGGCCAGGAAACATGCCCGGGCCTCAAGAAGGGCGGCACGCTCAACGTCGTTCGCCACTCGGTCGAGCTGAACGTTCCAGCAGCCCGTATCCCGGAATATCTCGAAGCCGATATCTCGGCGCTCGAAGTTGGCGACAACGTCAAGATTTCGGACATCAAACTGCCTGCTGATGCGAGCCCGGCGATCGCGGACCGCGACTTCACGATCGCAACCATCTCAGGCCGCGGCGGCAAGTCCGAAGAAGAGCCAGCCGCAGCACCGGCGGCGGCGGCTGTCCCGGCCGCCAAGGCGAAAGCTCCGGCCGGCGGCGCAGCTGCCCCTGCCAAGGGCGCTGCGCCTGCCAAAGCCCCGGCAAAGCCTGCCGGCAAGAAGTAATCCATTCTGGACTTCTCGGAGGCCGCCCGTCACAAGCGGGCGGCCTCTTCGATTCCGGGGCGGATGAAAGACGGATGGACGGGCGATGCTGATCCTGGCCGGACAGGGAAATCCAGGCGCGAAGTACGCGAAGAACCGGCACAATGCCGGCTTCCTGCTGCTCGACCGGATTCACGCCGAACACGGGTTTGGGCCGTGGCGCGCAAAGTTTGATGGCGAAATCTCAGAAGGCGCCGTCGAGACACAGGCAGGGCGGCAGAAGGTGCTGCTGCTCAAGCCGCAGACTTTCTACAACGAGTCCGGCCGCGCGATGTCGAAGGCGTGCACCTTCTACAAGGTGGGGCCCGGGGCCGTGATCGTGTTGCATGACGAGATCGACCTTGCGCCGGGCCGTCTGCGCATGAAGACGGGCGCAGGGGCGGCAGGCAACAATGGCGTGCGCTCGGCGATTGCGCATCTGGGGCCAGACGTACGCCGGATCCGAGTGGGCGTCGGCCACCCGGGGGACAAGTCGCTGGTGATGCCCTACGTCCTGTCGGACTTTTCGCAGGCCGACCTGACCTGGTTCGAACCGCTGGGCGACGCGATCTGCAAGGCGCTGCCCTATCTGGTCGCGGGCGAGGATGAGCGCTTCCAGACGGAAGTGATGCGCCTCGCGCCCGCGCCTAAGCTGGACCCGAAACAGGCGGGCCGTCCGGATACGGACTGAGCTACGCCTTGCGCACGATGGCCATGTTCGCGCGCGTCGCTTCAACGACAATCGCATCGCCAATCACAATTGCGGCCTGACCGTCGGCGGCTTCTGCGCCCCAGACCGTGTCGCCGATCTTCACCTGACCCTGGCCGCTGACAAAGTTGCGGGTCACTTCACCGCGCTGGCCGACGAGGCTGGCCATGCGCTTGTTCAAGGTCGGGTGTTCCGGCGAGGCCTTGCGCAGGCCGGGAAAGACGAAGCGGCTGATGAAGATCAGCGCCGCTGAGACCAACGTGAAGACCAGGATCTCGATCTGCCAGGCCGTCGCAGTTTCTGGCGCGGCTGCAGCGAAAATCGCGGTGAACACCGCTGCGATCGACGCCATCAGCAAGTCAAACGTGCCGGTCAGCATTTCGGCGCTGAACAGGATCAGCGCGAGCGCCAGCCAGTGCCACCAGGTGATCTGGGAGAGCAGTTCATCCATGATCGTTCACTCCTTTGTGCAGATGGTTGCCGGATCAGCTGCCTGTCCACGCACCGGCGCCGGTCTGGCTGCCGGTGGCCGGCTTGGGCGAGTTGTTCACCGCCTTCGCCGAGTCCGTCAGGCCGCGAATGCCTTCAATGGTGCCGAGGATCGAGGAGAACTCCGCCGGGATGATGACGGTGCGTTGCTGCGGCGAGGTCGCGAGTTTCTCAAACGCGGCCACATAGGCCTGGCCGAGGAAGTAGTTGATCGCGTTGACGTCGCCCTTGGAGATCGCTTCCGACACCATGGTGGTTGCTTTGGCTTCGGCTTCGGCTTCGCGCTCGCGGGCTTCGGCGTCGCGGAACGCGGCTTCGCGCCGGCCTTCGGCTTGTAGGATCTGCGACTGCTTCTGGCCCTCGGCCTTTAGGATGGCCGACTGCTTCTCGCCTTCAGCGGTGAGAATTTCAGCGCGCTTCAGGCGCTCGGCCTTCATCTGGCGGGCCATCGCTTCGGTGATATCGGCTGGCGGGGTGAGATCCTTGATCTCGATGCGTGTGACTTTCACGCCCCAGGGCAGCGTGGCAGCGTCGATGGTGGTCAGAAGGCGTGCGTTGATCTCGTCGCGGTTCGACAGCACCTGGTCGAGGTCCATCGATCCGACGACCGTACGGATGTTGGTGAGCGACAGGTTGGTGATCGCGTTGAGGAGGTTGTTGACCTCATAAGCGGCCTGGACCGCGTCGATGACCTGGATGAAGACGATGGCATCGCAGGAGACCATCGCGTTGTCGCGCGTGATCACTTCCTGCTGCGGCACGTCGAGTACGGTTTCCATCATGTTCATCTTGCGCCCGACCCGGTCGAAGAACGGGTTGATGACGTGCGGCCCCGGCACCAGCGTGCGGGTGTAGCGGCCGAAGCGCTCAATGGTCCAGTTATAGCCCTGCGGCACGAACTTCAGGGCGCCGAAGAGCGCGATGATGCCAGCCAGAAAAATCAGCAGGAAAGCGGCGATGATGATGTCCATTATGTCCCTCTTCGCAAACGCGATTGATCGTCAGATAGGGAGGGATTTGCCGTTATTCAATAAACTACGACGCAAAATCGGCCTGCCCGTTCCCCGAGCAAGCCGATCATGGTGGTATTCGGTTAAGGTCTGTTAACGGCTGATCACAATTGGCTGAGCAGATAGTCGGCGGCCGACACCTTGAACTCGCCGCCCTGCTCCACGTTCAGCTCTGCCACGACGCCGTCTTTTACCAGCATCGAGTAGCGCTGCGAGCGCTTGCCCATGCCGAAACCCGAGGCATCGAGCTCAAGGCCAATGGCCTGCGCGAAGGCGCCGTTGCCGTCGGCCAGCATGCGGATCTTGTCCTCCGCGTGCGAGGACTTGCCCCAGGCGCCCATGACGAACACGTCATTGACCGAGGTGCAGACGATTTCCGACACGCCCTTGGCTTCGAACTCGGCGGCCTTGTCCACGTAGCCCGGCAGGTGGCGGGCCGAGCAGGTCGGTGTGTAGGCGCCGGGAACGGCGAACAGGGCGACCGTCTTGCCGGCGAAAACCTGCGCTGTTGTAACGGGCTTCGGGCCATCGGCCGTCATTTCCATGAAGGTGGCTTCAGGCAGCTTGTCACCAACTTTGATGGTCATGGGGAAGTCTCCTTTGTTTCACCGCCGAGATAGGCTGAAGCGGGCCCACCTGCAAGGCATTGCCCGGCGGCAGCCCGAAGCGGCCGGGCGCGTTTTTGCTTGCAATCGGGTTCCGGCTGGCCCAGCCTCTGGCCCGGAGACAGGCATGCAGATCGAGACCGACCTCACCGGCAAGCTCCTGATCGCCCTTCCGGGGATCGGCGACACGCGCTTCGAGCGGTCAGTCATCCTCCTGTGCGCGCATACGCCGGAATTCGCGATGGGAATCGTGCTCAACAAGCCAGTCGAGGGTGTCGATCTCCAGGACCTGATGGAGCAGATGGGTGTGGAGATGGAAATCTCCCTGCGCGGCGTAACCGTGCTTGATGGCGGGCCCGTCGCCACCGAACGCGGATTTGTTCTGCATACGGATGATGTGATATGCGAAGGCGCGACGATGGAAGTCGATGGCGACATCTGCATGACGGCGACACGTGATATTCTGGGACTCGTTGCTTCATCAACGCCGCCGCGCCAGTCTGTGTTTGCGCTTGGCTATGCAGGCTGGGGCGCAGGTCAGCTGGAAAGTGAACTTGCGGAGAATGCCTGGCTGGTCTGCGAGCCGGACTCCGATCTCGTGTTCGGCGACGCCTATGAACACAAGTGGCGCCACGCGATGACGCGGCTAGGCGTCGATCTCTCGAGGCTTCAATCGGGCGCGGGGAACGCATGAATACTTCGTCCATAACGATCCATGAAGCTGCTTCGCCGCTGGATGTGGCCGCCTTCGGCGGACTGATCTCGGAGTATGTGGCCTGGTGCCGGGAACGCTACAGGAATGATCCCTGGCTGGTCGAAATGGCTTTCGGTCATCAGGGGCTGGACGCTGAACTCCTGTCTCTCACTGACCTCTACGCGCCGCCACACGGGCGTATGCTGATCGCTGAAGACGCGCGTGAAATTCTGGGCGGTGTCGCCTACAAGCGGATCGATGAGGACACGTGCGAAATGAAGCGCCTGTTCGTGCGATCCTCCGCGAACGGACGGGGCCTGGGGCGAAAGCTTTGCGATGCCCTGCTGCAGATGGCCTCAAGGGACGGCTTCCGAACCATGCGCCTGGACACAACGCGCGACATGGTCGAGGCCATCGGGCTCTACCGGACATTCGGTTTCAGGGATGTTGCGCCGTTCGTCGAGTATCCGGACCGGATGCGGCCGATGATGCTGTTCATGGCGCGCGAGATATCAGCGGCAGGCTGACAGCGAACCGGGAATGCGCGTCACCCCTTAAGGAAACTGAGCGCGGCCTTCGCATCGATGCCCTTCGAGAAGGCGAACCCCTGCGCATTGTCAAAACCGAGCGCCCGCAGGCGGGCAGCATCTTCACGTTTCTCGACGCCTTCGGCTGTGGTCGACATGTTCAGGCGGCTGGCGAGCAAGGTAATGGTCGCAAGGATCGTATCGGTGCGCGCCTGCCCGAGCTTAGCGGTCAGCCCATGATCGATCTTCAGGCTGTCGAATGGCAGGTCGGCGAGCCATGCGAAGGACGAATGCCCCGTGCCGAAATCATCCAGCACGAGACCCGCGCCGACAGCCTTCAGCGCCATCGCGGAGGCGAGTGTCTTCGTTTCGTCGCGCAGGGCCGCCTGCTCGGTCAGCTCGACGCGGATGGCGCGCTTCGGCAGGTCGTAGCTGTTCATCAGGGCATCGATAAGGGCAGGGATAGTGCTTTTCGTCAGCTCACGCGCCGTCAGGTTCACGTGCATGAACAGGTCGTCGCGGCGCGCTTCGCGGCGAAGGTCGGCCAGCGTTTCGGCCGAGCGGATCAGCATGTTGGAGGCGAGCGCCTGGTCTTCCCAGCGGCTCGGCGGCGTTGTGAGGCCCGGCCCGGTCCAGCGCGCGAGCGCTTCAAACCCGACGACGCGGCCATCGCGCAGCGAGATGATCGGCTGGTAAACGGGCACGAGGTCAGGCCCCGGTTTCAGGTCTACGGGGTCGAATTCGGGGAAGTCCTCACCGGTGAGCAACATGCCGCGCGCTTCGGTTTCGCTGATGAAGGCGCCGACGAGGTGGATGTCATGCCCGCTGGAGAGGCGAAGGGGGCAGCGGACGGGGCCGTCTCCTGTCGCAAACACGCGCGCGAGCCGGCCACGGCTGAGGCCTTCGAGCATCTTTTCGAGGGCGTCGATCGACCAGACGCCGCCGAGGTCCGACAAGCTGGTACCGGTCGGCGCCTCGATCTCGAGACGGCCCGGCTCGGAGCGCCAGTGCCAGCTGCCTTGAGCCTGTACAGGTTTTGCAAGTGCCATTCAGTCTACCTAGCGGTCCGGCCCCGGCCTGACGAGACCGAAAAGGATATGGTCGCGGCGTATCCCGGCTATTTCGAGATAGGCGGCGGCCCGCCCTTCTTCAGCAAATCCCGTGCCCTCGAGAACGCGGCGGGAGCGCTCGTTTCCAGGCACAATTCCCGCTTCGATACGCCAGAGGCCGAGATCCGAGAACGCCCAGCTGCAGGACGCGGCGACCGCTTCGCGCATATAGCCCTGCCCTTCGAAAGCCTGACCCTGCCAGTAACCAAGACTGGCGCTATCGGCTGGCCAGGGCCGGACATGCGTGAAGGATAACCCGCCGATCAGCGCCCCGTCGCCGGCGCGGCGGATCAACAACACATAGGCCGTCCCCGCTTTGCGCGCCGAAGACCAGGCCGACAGCCGCCGGCTCCAGTCGCCCCGCGACAGCGCATCGACCGGCCAGAGCGGCTCCCACGGCTCGATATAGGAACGGCTGGCGCGTCGCAGCTGCGCCCAGTCCTCATAATCCTGCCGGCGCGGCTGGCCGATGTTGAGGCGCGCCGTGGTGATCAGCGTATCCGAACGCGCGCCCATGCGGCGGGCTCAACGCGCAAAGTCGAGAACGCGGGCCCGCACCGCGCCGAGGTCCGACGCCACACGCTCGAACACTTCGCCCTGCCCCTTCAGCGCTTCGCAGCGAACCGGAAGCGGCGCATCCTGCCCCGTGGCTGCGGCCACCGTTTCAGGAAACTTCGATGCGGCAGCGGTGGCAAGCACCACCGTCGCAACGTCCCTGGCCGGCAGGCGGCGCGCGAGCGCGGTGCCAACCGCCGTGTGCGGACAGACCAGCCAGCCGGTTTCCTGCCGGAAGCGTTCCATTTCGGCCAGCGTGTCGCCATTGTTGATGGAGGCCGCCGAGAGGCCCGAGCAGGAGAGTTTCGTCGGCGCACCGTCCGGCAAAGCCGTATCGCCCGATTGCGCGTAGGCGGCATATGTGGCGCGCACGGCGCCTGCATCGCGGCCGGTGATTTCATAAAGCAGCCGCTCGAAATTCGACGGCACCGAGATATCCATCGCCGGGCTGGGCGTCGCCACAGCTGAGGTGCGCGTCATACGGCCCGCGCTGAACAGGCGCGCGAGCGCGTCGTTTTCGTTGACGGCGCACACGGCTTCGAAGCCGCCTGTCAGCAGTCCGCAGCGCGCCGCGACATAGCCCGCGAGCGCGTCGCCCATGTTGCCGCTCGGCACCACAAAGCGGATCGGCGCGCCGCGCAGCTGCGCCTGGCACGTCGCGTAGTAAACGCACTGGGCCGCGATGCGCGCCCAGTTGATCGAGTTTACGCCGGAGAGATTGACCGTGCGCGAAAAGCCAGTGTCCGCAAACAGCGACTTCACGATGGACTGCGCATCATCAAAGTCGCCATCGGTGGCGATGTTGAGGATGTTCGCCGCGCCCGTCGTCGTCATGAAGAGGCGCTGCACGGGTGAGACGCGCTCATGCGGATGCAGGATCACGAGACGCGATTGCCGGGCGCCGGCAAACGCCGCTGCGGCCGCGCCGCCGGTATCGCCGGACGTGGCGCAGACAATGGTGAGCATGTCGCCGGATTTGGCCAGCAGGTAGTCGTAGAGCTTCGCGATCAGCTGCATCGCGACGTCCTTGAACGCCAGCGTCGGCCCGTGGTGCAATTCCATCAGCCATGTGCCGGCGCCCCATTGGGTCAGCGGCGCGACCGCCTGGTGCGCGAAGCTCGCATAGGCGCCCCGGCAGATGGACTGCATGTCGCTCGCCGGGACCGCGTCGCCGGCGAAGGCCGAAAGGACACGCGCTGCAACCTCGGCATAGGGCTCGCCGGGGCGAGCCGGTTCGATCCGCGGCCAGTCTTTCGGAACGTAGAGCCCGCCATCGGGCGCAAGGCCGGCAAGGCAGGCTTCGGCAAAGCCGGTTTCCGGCGCGAGGCCCCTTGTGGAGATATATTTCACGGGTTCTGCGTTCCCCTGAAGCGGAGCCGTCCGCGCTGATGATGCAGCGCCAGATACACACCGATCAGCCCGATGGCGAGGCCCCACCATGTCAGCGCATAGCCAAAATGCCGTTCCGGCGTCAGCCGCGACTCCAGTTCCGGCCGCACAAACGGGTTGTTCACCGGCTCGGGCGATGCGCCATCGGTGCGCACCAGCGTTTCCGGCTCGAAGACGCGCGGGTCGGTCTTGGCGGCCAGGTCACGAGGCAGGGTCTTCGCCAGCTCCGCCGGGTCAAAAGCCGAGAACTTTCCTGCCGCCGGATCATCCGGCGTCGAGAAAGCGTTGCGGTGGCTGGCCTCGTGCCAGATGCCGCGCGCGGTAAAGGCCTGAGGCGCCTCGAGGGCTGAAGGCGGCGGGGCGTCCATGCTGTAATGGATGGTCTGCGGGACGAAGACGGCCGTCTCGCCGAGGTCCACGAGCACCGCATCCCGCCAGGCCGCGTCGGCGCCGGTGAGTGTATAGACCTGCCGCACAGTTCCCGGCACCCGTGTGCCCGAGACGGTTGTCCAGGCGGGCTCCTCCCCCGCGGCCGCGAGCCTGGCCTCATACTTCGCCCATTGCCAGTTGCCGAACATGACGAGGATGACGACCGAGATCGCCGCAAACAGCGTCAGCAGGGGATAAGGCTTGAAGGTCATCGGGCCAGTCCTTCCAGACAGTGAAAAGCCCGCCGGGAGCGTGTCGCACCGGCGGGCTTCGATTTCAGCAACGGTGCATGGACCGCCTTACTTGCCCGCTTCGAATACAAGGTAGGGCGTGACGTAAACGAAGGCGAAGAGGAAGAGCCACACCACGTCCACGAAGTGCCAGTACCAGGCCGCGAATTCGAAGCCGAGGTGCTTCTTCGGGGTCAGGTTGCCGGCATACATCCGGATCAGGCAGACGATCAGGAAGATCGTACCGATGACGACGTGGGCGCCGTGGAAGCCCGTCGCCATGAAGAAGGCCGAGCCGTAGAGCGTGCCGTCAAAGGTGAAACCGGCATGGCTGTATTCGAGCACCTGAAGCGCGGTGAACAGCATACCCAGAAGGATCGTGATGAAGAGGCCGAGCTTGGCGCTCTTCATGTCGCCGTGCTGCAGCGCATGGTGCGCCCAGGTCACCGTCGTGCCGGAGAGCAGCAGGACCAGCGTGTTCATCAGCGGCAGGTGGAACGGATCAAACGTGGTCACGTCCGCCGGCGGGAACTGCTTGAAGCGCTCGAGGCCCTCCTGAAAGATCGGATTGGCCGCGTCCCAGGTGTTGCCCACGCGCGCATCGGAGAAGATCGAAAACTCGAAGAAGCCCCAGAACCAGGCCACGAAGAACATGATTTCAGACGCGATGAAGAGGATCATGCCATAGCGCAGGCCGATCTCGACGACTGGGGTATGATCGCCCGTGCGGCCTTCCTTGACCACCTGCGCCCACCAGCCGAACATGACCCAGAAGACCATCGCGAAGCCGAGCGCCATCACCCACCAGGTGCCTTCGGCGAGGCCGAACAGGCCCTTCATGTAAACCACGGCGCCTATGGCCAGCGTCAACACTGCCATCGAGCCGATCAGAGGCCAGGGCGACGGGTTGACGAGGTGGTAGTCGTGTTGGACGTCGCTGCCAGACATGAGAGTCAAATCCCCTATGGAATCCCTGAACCTTGGGGCTGTTTAACGTGCGCCCCAGCCACGTTGCAACCGATTCAGCCGGGTGCTGCCGAATTCGCCGCACCCTCGGCCACATCCCCTTCGGCCGGGCTTGAATACGACGAACTGTCAAAGAAAGTGTAGCTGAGCGTGATGGTCTCTATCTGCCCGGCCAGGCGGTCTGCCACCAGGTCCGGCGAGATGAAGTAGACGACGGGCAGCTTGCGCGTCTCGCCCGGCGCAATCACACGCTCGGAAAAGCAGAAACATTCCAGCTTGTTGAAGTAGGGCCCGGCCATGTGGGGGGTCACGTTATAGCTCGCGATAACGCGCACTTCCTGCTGCGTCGGGTTCGCGACTTCGTAGAAGGCCAGCCCGTGCTGGCCGATCTGTACGGTCTGGGTCGTCTGCAGCGGCCGGAACACGAGCGGCACATCTGCCACGTTGGCATCAAACCGGACTTCAATGGTCTGGGCGAGGATCTCGGACGGGCCTTCGGTTGCGATCCGCGTCGTGCCGCCAAAACCGGTCACCTTGCAGAAGGTGTCGTAGAGGGGGTCGGCTGCGAAGGCGAGGCCGAGCATGCCCGCCACGCCGGCCGCCGCAATCCCTGCAATCGTGTTGTTTGACAGGGCCATCACATGCGATCCGATACGCCGGCCGCCGTGTTGAGGCGAATGAAGGTCATGACCATCACAAGCAGCACGAAACCGGCAAGCGCCAGGCCGAGCCACAGGTTTCGCCTGTTGCGGGCCCTGATGGCCTCGCCTTCGAGTTGCGGCACAACGGGATCCGGCGTTTCGGGCATGTCAGGCGCCTACCAATGGAAAGTGAAGCCCGGCCGCATGCTCGAGGAGGACGGCGCCGAACAGGGCGAACAGATAGAAGATCGAGAACACGAACGTGTTCTTGGCGAGCTTCATGTCGGCGCCTTCCGCGTCCGGACCGCCGGCTTTCGAGCGCGACAGGCCAACAGCGTAGGCAATGAATGTCGCGCCGAGCCCCAGCGCCGCGGCGCCGTAGATCCAGCCGCCAAGGCCAGTGGCGAGCGGCAGCAGTGAAACCGGCATCAGCACCAGCGTGTAGATCAGGATCTGCGTGCGCGTGACCTTCGCGCCGTGCGTGACCGGCAGCATCGGCACCGACACCTTGGCGTATTCCTTGTGCGCCAGGAGCGACAGCGCCCAGAAGTGCGGCGGCGTCCAGAAAAAGATGATCGCGAACAGTATCCAGGCATCGAGCGGCATGTTGCCGGTGACGGCGGCCCAACCGATGACCGGCGGGAATGCCCCTGCCCCGCCGCCGATGACGATATTCTGCGACGTCGCCCGCTTGAGCCACATTGTGTAGATGACGCCGTAATAGAAGATCGAGAAGGCGAGCAGCGCCGCTGCGAGCCAGTTCGACGCCAGCCACATCAGCATCACCGACACGCCGGACACGATCAGTCCAAGCGCCAGCGCCTCATCACGCGGCACAGCGCCCGAAGGGATCGGGCGAGTGGACGTCCGGGACATCACAGCGTCGATGTCAGAATCATACCACATGTTGATCGCGCCGGCGGCGCCCGAGCCGAGCGCAACGGCGAGCGTCGCAATGGCGGCCATCACGGGGTGCATAGAAACGCCGGTCATGCTCGACGCAGCGACCAGTCCCGCAAACCCTGTGAACACCACCAGCATCATGATGCGCGGCTTCATCAGGTTCAGGTAGTCCACCGCGGTGGCGTACCGTTTCTGCGGGACAAGAAGGGCGTCGGTCATAAGGGGTACATCTCAGGTTTCTGTTGGCGAAACGGCCCGCACGCCTTGCGCGTGAGGGCCGCCCCGAAGTCTGGTCTTGTCCGGCCCGGAGCGGCGGGCCGGGGGGAGGTCAGTGGCCACCCTTGCCCGTTACGACAGGCAGTTCGTTATACTGGTGGAATGGCGGAGGGGATGGCAGCGTCCACTCGAGCGTGGTGGCGCCTTCGCCCCAGGGATTACCATGGCCGTGTGCATCGACGGTGGCCTTGCGGCGGCGCACGGCGGCTTCGATGATCGAGAAGAAGAAGATCAACGTGGCGACGAGCGTGATCGCGTAGCCGATCGACGAGACGTAATGCCAGGTCGAGAAGCCCTCGTTGTAATCAATGTAGCGGCGCGGCATGCCCTGCAGGCCGAGGAAGTGCTGCGGGAAGAACAGGACGTTCGAGCCGATGAACATCAGCCAGAAGTGCACGCCGCCGAGGAAGCTGTTGTACTTCACGCCGAACATCTTCTCGAACCAGTAGTACCAGCCCGCGAAGAGGCCGAACACGGCGCCGAGCGACAGCACGTAGTGGAAGTGGGCGACGACGTAGTAGGTGTCGTGCAGGGTATGGTCGATACCGGCGTTGGCCAGCACGACGCCCGTCACACCGCCCACGGTGAACAGGAAGATGAAGCCAATGGCCCAGAGCATCGGAACCTTGAAGTCGATCGATCCGCCCCACATCGTGGCGATCCATGAGAAGATCTTGATGCCGGTCGGCACCGCGATCACCATTGTGGCCGCAACGAAGTAGGCCTTCAGGTCAACGTTCATACCGACGGTGTACATGTGGTGCGCCCACACGACGAAACCGATCACACCGATGGACACCATCGCGTAGGCCATACCGAGATAGCCGAAGATCGGCTTTCTGGAGAAGGTCGAGACGATGTGGCTGACGATGCCGAAGGCCGGCAGGATCATGATGTACACTTCGGGGTGGCCGAAGAACCAGAACAGGTGCTGGAACATGACCGGGTCGCCGCCGCCATTGGCGACAAAGAATTGCGAACCGAAGTTACGGTCGGTCAGCAGCATGGTCAGTGCGCCGGCGAGCACCGGCAATGCGAGCAGCAGCAGCACAGCCGTCACCAGGATCGACCAGGCAAAGAGAGGCATCTTGTGCATCGTCATGCCAGGAGCGCGCATGTTGAGGATGGTCACAATGAAATTGATGGCGCCGAGGATGGAGGCGATACCGGCTGTGTGCAGCGACAGGATCAGAAGGTCCATCGACTGGCCGGGGTGGCCAACGGTCGAGGACAGCGGCGGATAAAGTGTCCAACCGCCACCAAAGCCGTTCCCGCCAAGGCCGCCGGGCACTACCATCGAGATACAGGCAAGAATGAAGGCGGCGACCGTCAGCCAGAAGGAGATATTGTTCATGCGCGGGAACGCCATGTCGGGCGCGCCGATCATCAGCGGAACGAACCAGTTGCCGAAGCCGCCGATCAGGGCCGGCATCACCATGAAGAAGATCATGACGAGGCCGTGATAGCTGATCACGACGTTGTACATGTGCTTGGCTGCGGTGATGGCGGCGTCGCCCTCAAGGCCGAAGAAACTGGTCTGGATCCAGAGCAGCGGGCCGATGCCCGGCTGTGCGAGTTCCCAGCGGATCAGGCCGGACAGCGAATAACCGACGATACCGGCAACCAGCGCGAAGACGAGGTAAAGCGTCCCGATATCCTTGTGGTTGGTCGAGAAGAACCAGCGTGTGAAGAAGCCGGGTTTGTGATCATGCGCGTGGGCGTGATCGAGGGCAATTTCATCCATGGGCATTGGTCGTACTCTTCTTCGAAAAATCAGTTGGAGGAGGCAAGTTTGGTTTCAGACGCGATCGATGCGATCTGGCGCACCGATGCTGCGGCGGCGTCGAAATCGCCGGCCTTCATAAGCGTGGCCCAACGGTCGAACTGTCCTTGGGGAACAACGCGCACCTCAATCGGCATGAAGGCGTGATTGATGCCGCAAAGCTCCGAGCACTGACCATAGTACACGCCGGGCTCTTCCACGAGGAACCAGCCTTCGTTGAGGCGCCCCGGGATGGCGTCGGTCTTCACGGCAAAGGCCGGCACGGTCCAGGAATGGATCACGTCTGCGGCGGCCGTGTAGTAGCGAATGTACCGGCCGGCCGGGATGACCATCGGATAATCAACGGCGTAGTTCGTCGGCTGGCTGTCAAAATCGGTCCGGCCGGTGGCGGCTTCGTAGTTTGCCTTGTCCGACGGACGCCCCGTGTGGATGCCGTTGGAGACGAACTCGACGGCGGTATCGGAGTCGTCCTTGATATCCATGTACGTATAGGTCCAGTTCCACTGGTTGCCCTGAAACTTGATGTTCACGAAGCCCTTCTCGGCCGCATCCGGAAAATAGTTCTTGGTGTAGGCAAGATGCTCGGCTGTCCTGCCTTCAGCGAGCAGCGCCTTGGAGGTCGCCGAGATCTGGCCAAGGTTCGGCGTGACGCCCAGATAGTAGAGATTGGGGAATGACAGGCTCGCGATCCCAACGAGGATCAGGGCCGGCACAACCGTCCAGATGACTTCAACCGTGGTATTGTGGCTGAACTTGCGCGGCGTCTTGTTGGCGGCGCGGCTGTAGCGCACCATCACCCAGATCAGCAGCACTGTGACCAGCGCCGTGATCAGCGTGATGACCCAGAGCAGCACGAGGTGGAAATCGTGGATCCGTTCTGCGATGCGCGTCGCCGCCGGCTGGAAGTTGATCGCGCCGTCCTCGGGCAGTGCCGCAAAGGCGGGCGAGGCAAACAGGATGGCGGACAAGGCGGCAATCAGGTGTCGCAAGTTAAAAAACCTCGGTAGCGTTTCAGGCACAGGCCCGGATTTGGGAGCTTGGATTCGCAAACTTCCTATACCAGCCCCGGCCTTAACCCCAGACCCTTGCGCGCTCAAAATTGTCGCAGCGCATCGCCGCACGCGCGAATTCGTGTTATCTCCTCAGCCATAGAAATACAGGGAGTAAAGCATGTTCCGGGTCTTCGCTCTTGCAGCGTGTGCTGCCATCTTCGCCCCACTCGCCAGCGCCCAGGTGACCGTCATCGGCGGCGGGATGGCCCGCGATTGCTACGATGCCGCGAAATACGGCCTCACCCAGCCCTCCGATGCAGAAGAAATCTGCACCCGCGCCCTGCAGCTGGAGACGCTGAACGTCTCCAACAAGGCAGCCACGTACACGAATCGCGGCGTGCTCCGGATGCGTCAGGGCGATTATGATACGGCCCTCAGCGATTATGCGGTGGCCAAGCGCATGCGGCCAGAAACCGGCGCCACCTGGCTGAACGAAGGCGCCGCCCTGATCTTCAAGAAAGACTATCCCGCCGCCCTCGCCTCGCTGGAAAAGGCGATCGAGCTGAATTCCGAGGACCTCTACGCCGCCTATTATAACCGGGCGATTGCCCGTGAGAGCACGGGCGACATCCAGGGCGCCTATTATGATTTCGTGAAATCGAAAGAGCTGAACCCGGAGTTCCCGCAGACCGACCGCCAGCTTGCCCGGTTCAGCGTCACCACGAATTGACATAACACCGCTTGCCCAAGACCGGCGCGCGCCGCATCTTGCAGGGATGACCGACACACCCCTGCCCTTTGACGTGACCGACGCCCTGCCGCTGCTGTCCGATGCAGCCCGGGGCGCGGATGATGCCGACCTCTACATCGAGCGGTCTCGCTCGGAGAGTTTCGTATTCGATGACGGACGACTTAAATCCGCAGCCTACGACACCGATCAGGGTTTCGGCCTGCGGGTCGTCGCGGGCGAAGCCCAGGGCGCCGGCTATGCCTCGCAGCTGACGCTGGACGCCATCCGCCGCGCCGCCGGCACGGCCGCCCAGGCCAAGCGCGGCTATGCGGGCACGCTCGCCGCCGGTCCGCAGCCCACCAACCGCCGCCTCTATGCCCCGATTGATCCCACCCTGAACCCGGGCTTCACCGACAAGACGAGCCTGCTCGCCGAGATCGACGCGTTCGCCCGCGCCGCCGATCCGCGCGTCGTCCAGGTCTCAGTCTCGCTGTCCGGCAGCCACACCGAAGTAGATATCCTGCGCCCGGACGGCGCCCATTTCCATGATGTTCGCCCCCTCGTCCGCCTCAACGTCTCGGTGACGATGGAAGAAAACGGCCGCCGCGAATCCGCGGGCTCCGGCGCCGGCGGCCGCGCGGCCTACGAGGAATGGATCCAGCCGGACCGCTGGCAGGCAATGGTGCGCCGCGCGATCCGCAAGGCCGAAGTAAATTTGCAATCGATCCCCGCCCCCGCCGGCGAGATGGAAGTCGTGCTCGGCCCCGGCTGGCCCGCAGTGCTGCTGCACGAGGCGGTCGGCCACGGCCTTGAGGGCGACTTCAACCGCAAGGGCACCAGCGTCTATGCCGGCCGCATCGGCGAACAGGTCGCCGCCAAGGGCGTCACCGTCATCGATGACGGCTCCATCGAGGCGCGCCGCGGCTCGCTCTCCTTTGACGACGAAGGCACACCCACCCAACGCACCGTGCTGATCGAGGACGGCATCCTCAAGGGTTACATGCAGGACCGCATGAACGCCCGCCTGATGGGCATGGAGCCCACCGGCAATGGCCGCCGCGAAAGCTACGAATCGCAGACCATGCCGCGGATGACCAACACCGTGATGCTGGGCGCAGACCGCGACCCGAACGAAATCGTTGCCTCGATCAAGCGCGGCCTCTGGGCCGTCGATTTCGGCGGCGGCCAGGTCGACATCACGTCCGGCAATTTCGTTTTCCAGTGCACAGAGGCCTATCTCGTCGAGAACGGAAAGATCATTGCCCCCGTCAAGAACGCCACGCTGATCGGTCATGGTCCGACGGTGCTGTCGGACGTCACGATGATCGGCAATGATTTCGCGATGGATGACGGCGTCGGCGTTTGCGGCAAGGCGGGCCAGTCCGTCCCGGTCGGCGTCGGACAGCCAACGCTCAAAGTCGGGTCACTGACAGTCGGCGGCGCAGGTTAAGGCGCTGAGACCCTTGGCGGTGTGCTGACGCAGCGTTACACACGCGTGTCAGAGCCTGGGGCAGAAGACATGAGCAGTGAACTCGAAGCGGGCGGCGCGCTGATTACCGCGGGCCTCGCCTCCAAGGCGATCCAGGACAGCGAAGGCCGCGGGCACGGCGAACCTGGCCCCTGCATCAACTGCGGCGCGGTGATAACGGGCAAGTTCTGCGGCAATTGCGGCCAGCCCGCCCATATCCATCGCTCACTCCTGCATCTCGCCGAAGAAGCGCTGCACGGCATCCTCCATTTCGACGGACGGATGTGGCGGACCCTGCCGAAGCTCGCCTTGCGGCCCGGCACACTGACGCACGATTACATCGTCGGCCGCCGCGCCCGGTATGTCTCGCCGCTCGCGGCTTTCCTGTTCACCATCTTCCTGATGTTCTTCGTCTTCTCGCTGACCGGCGGACCGAACGTCGCAAGCAATCCAGACCCTGGCCTTGCCGGCGAAATTATCCGCGACGTCAATGCGGACCTCGCCGACGAAGGCATAGCCGTCCGCGTTCCGGAAACCGGCGCACCTGCCGAGGCAGCCCCGGCCCAGCAAGCCGAAGAGCCCGTATCCGGACCGCCGGCTGGCGAAGGCGGCATCGAGGCGGCGGCAAGTGTTGGCGCGGACGGCGTGATCTATCATGCGCAGACGGATGGCACCTGGCAGGAGGCCTGGACCAGGGCCGTCGAAGACGGGCACGTCAATATCGGCATCGGGGATGCGGCCCAGAAGGAAAAGATCAGGAAGAAGCTGAAGAACCCGGATCTCCTGCTCTACAAGTTCGAGAACACGGCCTACAAATTCTCCTTCCTGCTCGTGCCGATCTCCCTGCCTTTCCTGGCGCTGCTGTTCTTCTGGAAGAAGGGCGTGACGCTCTTCGATCACGGCGTGTTCCTGCTTTACTCGCTGACCTTTGCCTCCTTGCTGTTCGTGGTGATGGCCCTGCTGGTCAAATTGCCGGGCAGCCGGATTGATGGTCTGGCGGGCGCGCTCGTCTATGCCATGCCCGTGCATATGTTCTTCCAGTTGAAAGGCGCCTATGTGCTGGGGTGGTTCTCGGCGCTCTGGCGGACGTTTTTCCTGCTCGTGGCGGCGATCCTCAGCCTCGCGTTCTTCGCCCTTTTCATCATCTTCTTCGGATTGCTGGGCTGACACCCTGAAGGTATAGGGTCATGAACTTCCGTTCCCTTGTCGCGGCGATGTTTGCCCTTAGCGGCGCGGGACATGCCGTCGCACAGGACCTGTCAGCGCAAACCGCTCACCGGTATTCCGTACCGGGCAAAGTGCTCATGGTGGATGTGCGCCGGCCGGAGGAGTGGGCAGAGACGGGCGTTGCGCCGGGCGCTGCGCTGATCACCCTTCAGGATACGGACTTTCTGGACCGCCTCGCCGCCGCGGCGGGCGGCAACAAGGAGGCTGCCATTGCGTTTATCTGCCGCTCCGGCGTGCGGTCTGCCGTAGCCACCGGGAAAGCGCGCGCCGCAGGCTACACCAACGTCTACAATATCACCGGCGGCATGAGCATGGCAGGCGGCTGGATAGATGCTGGATTGCCGTTGGTGGCCGCCGGATCGAAGTGATCCAGCGGCTACGCAGAAATTACTTCACGCCCGCCATGCCCTTGGTCAGGAATGGCGACAGGACAAGAACCAGAACGCCGACACCGATACCGATCAGGCCGATGCTCTGGAACACTTCCGTGTACGTCTGAAGCTGCCTGGCGCTGTCGACGACCACGCCGCCCACTGTTTCCGATGACGTCTGCTTGGCAATGATACCGGCCAGCGTGTGCGCCAGCGAGCTCGACAGGAACCAGACACCCATCATCAGGCCGACAACCTTCGGCGCAGAGAGCTTAGTGATCATCGACAGGCCAACCGGCGAGAGGCAGATCTCCCCCGTCGTGTGCAGCAGATATGCGAGGAACAGCCAGATCAGCGGCACGAGCACGACCATCTGGCCGTCGACTTCTTTCTCGGCGGCGAAAGCATTCGCGCCCCAGACGAGCACGAGGAAACCGAGGCCGACCTGCAGCAGCGCCAGGCCAAACTTGACCGGCACCGGCGGGTTCAGTCCGCGTTTCTCAAGCGCCGTCCAGCCCCAGGCGAATACCGGGGCGAGCAGTACGATAAGGGCAGGGTTGAAGAAGTTGGTCGACGCCGCCGTCAGCTTGAAATCGCCGAACACGGTGAGATCCGAGTTGCGCGAAGCATAAAGCGTCAGCGACGAGCCTGCCTGCTCGAACAGCATCCAGAACACGACCGAGAACGCCGTCAGCAGGATTGCCACGATCATCCGCGAGCGCTCCTCGGCCTTGAAGGCCACCAGCGCATAGATCAGCATACCGGCGAAAATGGCCGGCGCGCCAAAGGTCAGCGCGGTCGAGACGATCGCATCATTGCGCAGCAGGAAATAGATCGGCATCAGCGCGACCGCGCCGCCGATCCAGGTGATGGCTTCCCAGCTGATCTTGACCGGCGTCTTCGGCTCACCCCGGCCTTCCAGCCATGGCTTGCCAACGATGAAGGTGATCAGGCCGGCGAGCATGCCGAAGCCGGCGAGGCCAAAGCCGTAGGCCCAGCCGAATTGCGTTCCAAGCCAGGCGCAGAGGATCGTCGCCAGCAGGGAGCCCAGGTTGATGCCCATGTAGAAGATGGTGAAGCCGGAGTCGCGGCGTGGATCCGTCGGCTCATACAGTGCGCCGACGATCGTCGAGATGTTCGCCTTCAGGAAGCCGACGCCGACCGTGATCAGCGAGAGCGAGAGGAACAGGATCGAGACGAAGGGCGCTTCGCGCTTGGTGTCGAGCTGGTACTCCGCAGGCGCAACACTGGCGAGCACCTCATCATCGGCGCTTTCGGGCGTGCCCTTGTGGTCGATAATCTGGATGTAGGTTTCAGCCGCGTCGCCTTCACCAACCGCTTCAAAACCGACGCTGCGGCGTTCGCCTTCATAGTCGATAAAGAGGCGCCGGTTTTCGCCGCGGCCTTCGCCGATGATTTCGCGCTCGACGCCGCCGACGGTGACATACTGTTTCGAACCGGATCCTTCGAACGCCATGCCGAAATGGCCGAGTACGAGGAAGGCCGCGCCGATGAGCACCGCCTTGCGCGGGCCGAGATAGCGGTCAGCGATGACGCCGCCGATGAGCGGCATCAGGTAAACGAGCGACGCATAGGCCGCGTAGATGCCCTGGCTTTCATTGTCGGAAAAAAGGAAATGCTGCGTCAGGTAAAGCACCAGCAGCGCGCGCATGCCGTAGAAGGAAAACCGCTCCCACATCTCGGCGAAGAAGAGGACCGCGAGCCCCTTCGGATGGCCGAAGAATGATGTGTCGCTCGCGCTGCTTGCCGCGCCGTTTGCCGATGCTGTGTCTGACAATGCCCTGCCCCCCCGATGTTCCGGCGCCCCAGCGCCAATTGTGTCAGAGGTTTGACCATGCCCCGCCGGAGCGCTCAAGGCGATTTTTACTGTTGCACAAGTCCGCGCTTGCGCAACGAAAGTGCTCCATAAGCTCCAACCGGGGTTTAAGGACGGGTTATGGACGGGCCGAAGGCCTCAATACGCCTCTTCGGCGAACACCTTCGTCAGGTCTTTCTTCCACGGGCCGTAATAGCGCTGAAGGAGGCGCTCGGCGGGCGTCAGGCCAGACGTTGCGATCTCGTCGAGACCCGACAGGAAGCCCGACTCGTCATCACCCGCGGCTGACAGGAAAGCCCGGTCGCGCAGGCCGGCGCGGGAAATCGCGAGCACCTCTTTAGCGAGGTCCTGCATCGGCCGGCCGCCCGGGATCGGCGTGCGCAGGCCAAGTGTCCGCACGCCCTGGCGCATCACCTCGCGCTCTGGCGCGGTCCAGTGTTTCACGAGGTCCCAGGCCGCATCCAGGGAGGATTGCGAATAGAGGATGCCGGTCCAGAACGCCGAGAACGCGCAAAGCCGGTCCCAGGGGCCGGCGTCCGAGCCGCGCATTTCGAGGAAACGCTTCAGGCGCACTTCGGGGAAAATCGTCGAAAGATGATCGACAAAATCATCCATCGCGGGCCGCTCGCCCGGCAGGATGGGCAGCTTGCCGTCCATGAAATCGCGGAAGCTGAGGCCCGATGCGTCGAGATACTGCCCGCCCCGGCGCACAAAATACATCGGCACATCAAGGGCGTAGTCCACGTATTGCTCGAAGCCGAAGCCTTGCTGGAACGCGAACGGTAGCATGCCGGAGCGGTCCGGGTCCGTGTCAGTCCAGATCTGCGAACGGTAGGACAGGAACCCGTTCGCCCGCCCGTCGATGAAGGGGGAATTGGCAAACAGCGCGGTGCCAAGCGGCTGCAGCGCGAGCGAAACCCGCAGCTTCTGCACCATGTCGGGCTCTGACGCGTAGTCGAGGTTCGCCTGGACGGTGCAGGTCCGGAACATCATCTGCCGGCCAAGGCGCCCGACCTTGTCCATGTACGCGGTCATGATCTTGTAGCGGCCTTTCGGCATCACCGGCGTCTCGGCAAGGCTCCAGATCGGGCTTGCGCCGAGGCCGAGGAAGCCGATGCCCAGCGGCTCGGCCAGTTCGCGCACTTCGGAAAGGTGCTGGCCGACTTCCGTGCAGGTCTGGTGGATCGATTCCAGCGGCGCGCCAGACAGTTCGAACTGCCCGCCCGGCTCGAGGCTGACGCTGGCGCCGCCTTTCTTGAGGCCGATCAGGTGCCCGCCTTCCATGATCGGCGCCCAGCCAAACCGGTCACGCAGGCCTTCGAGCATCGTAAGAACCGAAGCCTTGCCTTGATACGGCAGGGGCCGGAGCCCGTCCCACAGGAAGCCGAACTTCTCGTGCTCAGTGCCGATGCGCCAGTCTGTTTTCGGCTTATTGCCGCCCTCGAGATACTCAACCAGCTCGGTCTTGCCGGCGATCCGCGGCGAGGCTTCGTCGATGTCACTTGTTGGCGTGGTCATCGTCGGGCCTCCCGGCACAGTTTCTATTCGGCGTCGACATAAGGCTGAATTGTGGCAACGCCAATGGCCCCACCAAAATGTTGCACAACCGTCGCGATTAACCCCAGTCGCCGCAGATCGCCTGCCAGAGCGCCATTGCGGCGACGGCGGCCGTCTCGGCGCGCAGGATGCGCGGGCCAAGGCTGACGGCAAAAGTGCCCGCCCGGCCGCGCAGGAAGGCGCGTTCCTCCGCCGTGAAGCCGCCCTCCGGGCCAATCAGGATCGCCGCGTCCTTGCCTTTGAGGCTCTCGAAAACGAGGCGCGCTGGTCCGGCCCGGCCGGCCTCACCGCCCCATGGCGCGGCTGGATCGTCGCCCGCTTCATCGCAGAAGATCAACGCTGCGCCAGCCGGAAGCGCGGCCAGCGCGGCGTCCAACGTGGTGAGGTCGGCCATTTCGGGCAGGCCCAGCCGCTCGGTCTGCTCGGCCGCCTCCAGCGCGATCTTGCGGAACCGGTCGAGCCGCACGGTCCGCGTTTGCGTGCGCTGTGTCAGCACCGGCACAATTCGAACCGCGCCCAGCTCGGTCGCCTTCTCGACGATCAGGTCCGTCTCGTCCTTCTTCACCGGCGCGAAGAGCAGCGTGAGCGCCGGCGATGCCGGGGGCGGCTGAATCCGGCGACAGGTAACCGGCGAAACCGCCGCCTTCTTGCCAGTGCCGGCGAGCGCGGCGTCCCACTCCCCGTCCCGGCCATTGAACAGGCGCACCTCTGCACCGGCTTCCAGGCGAAGAACCCGCAACAGGTAGTTCGACTGTTCCTCGTCCAGGGCGAGCGCCTGTCCGGCAGAAAGATCAGCAGAAACAAAGAGTCGCGGCATTGTCGGCATGCCGGGAGGTATAGTCCCGTTCGGGCTCGCCTGTCAGGTGTGGTTTTTGCATCACGCCTTGTGGTTTTGAAACCACAACGGGTGCGGTCGCATGTCGGATACTTTATATCGGATCGTGATGACCGCGCCGCCCCGCTCAGACAAATCGGAAGGCTACAGCTTCCCGGCCGATACCGCCCTCCCCGGATGGCTGGCAAGCTTGCCGTCTGCCTGGCAGCCGTACGCGATGCTGGCGCGGCTCGACCGGCCGGCCGGCATCTGGCTCCTGTTCATTCCCTGCGTCATCGGCCTCGTCTTCCAGCGCCTCTCCGGCGGCCTCTTCCTCGCCGATCTTGGCTGGGTCGCGTTGTTCTTCATCGGCGCGGTTGCGATGCGCGGCGCAGGCTGCACCTGGAACGACATCACGGACCGCGATTTTGACGCGAAGGTCGCCCGCACGGCGCAGCGACCCATCCCGTCCGGCGCGGTGTCGGTGCGCGACGCCTACATGTTCGTGCTCGCGCAGCTGGGCGCAGCGTTTGTCGTCTGGCTGCTGCTGCCGGGCGACGCCAAGCTGACCGCCCTGCTCGCGCTGCCGCTGGTCGCGATCTACCCGTTCACCAAGCGCATGACCTGGTGGCCGCAGGCCTGGCTCGGCCTCACCTTCAACTGGGGCGTCCTCGTCGGCGCCGCCACCGCCAGCCTGATCACGGGTCCGGTTTACCTGCTTTACTTCGGCCTGGCGCTCTGGACCGTAGCTTACGATACGATCTACGCGCTGCAGGACCGCGAGGATGACGCGCTGATCGGCGTGCGCTCCACCGCGCGCCTGTTCGGCAAACGGGCGGCGCTGATCGCGTTCTGCTTCCACCTCGGCGCAGCCGCGCTGATCGCGCTGGCGGCATGGTTCAACGATGCCGGCCGCATCGGCGCGCTCGCTGCGCTGGGCTTCCTGGCGCACGGCGCCTGGCAGACGATGCGGTTGAAAGCCTCCGGCGAGACGGCGGCGCTTGCCGTGTTCAAGTCCAATATCTGGGCGGGCGCCATCGTGGCGGCCGGATTTCTCATCGCAGCGCTCATTCCGGAGCGTGCACCGAAGACGATCTTCGCCCAGCCCGAACTCGTGCCGCCCGTTCGTTCGCAAAGCGTGGACTTGCCCTTTGGCCTTGAACTGCGCCGCAAGCCGGCGCCGGAACCGGACGTCTGGCTGGCGCGCGACATCCGCCGCGCCATGGAAATCCGCGGGCTTGACCCCGACGCTGCGGAAACAACGCCGGAGCGGTGACGGGCGCGTCAGGTTGGCCTATATTGCCTCCATGCCCGCTGCAGCCCGTATCCGCCCGCTCGACCTTTTCACCCGCGAAGACTGGGAACGCCTCTGCGCGCGCAACAGCTGGATGGGGCCGCTGCTCATTGTCCATGCCTGGGGGATCATCGCGTCGGCGATGGCGCTGTCGATCTGGTCGCTCTGGTTCCTGCCGGTCTCGGTCATGCTGATCGGCGCGCGCCAACTGGGCCTGACGATCCTGATGCATGACGCTGCGCACGGCGCGCTGCACCCGAACGCGAAGGTGAATGACTTCATCGGCCACTGGCTCGCCGGCGCGCCGATGGGCGGCCACCTCAGGGCCTACCGCCAGTATCACCTGACGCATCACAAATATGCGCAGCAGGCGGAGGATCCGGATCTCATCCTGTCGAAGCCCTTCCCCGTGACGCGCGCATCCCTGCGCCGCAAGATCATCCGGGACCTGACGGGCCAGACCTTCTTCAAGCAGCGCTCGAACCAGTTCGCGAATGCATTGGGCGTCGGCATCAAGAAGGGCCCGGGCGCGGAAAACCGCTCGCAGTCGGCGCGCGAGGCGGTGATCCCGATGATCATCACCAACCTCGTGATCTTCAGCGTGCTGACAATACTCGGCTATTGGTGGGCTTATTTTGTCCTTTGGCTGTTACCGATGGCGACGTGGATGATGATGATCACGCGGCTGCGCAATATCGGCGAGCATGCCGTGGTGCCGGACGACAGTGACCCGATGCGCCACGCGCGCACGACGCTGGCCAATCCGCTCGAAGGCCTTCTGCTCGCGCCCTATTGGGTGAACTATCACTGCGAACATCACATGTTCATGCATGCGCCATGCTACCGACTTGGTCTCATCCACAGGGCGCTCGCAGCCAGAGGCGTGACGGCGCGGATGGAAGTGCAGCGCGGGTATCTGAAGGTCCTCGCAATGGCGACATCGAAGCCCGAAACGCCGAAGGCGCTGGCCGCAGCATGAGCGCGCGGAATGTTCTCGGCGGCGATCTTCTCGATTGCAGCCATGATCCGCTCACGGGCTATTTCCGCAACGGCTGCTGCGAGACCGGCCCGCAGGATACCGGCAGTCATACGGTCTGCGCCGTTATCACGGCGGATTTCCTTCAATACAGCTACACGCGCGGAAACGACCTGATCACGCCGCGCCGGGACTATGCCTTTCCGGGCCTGAGGCCCGGCGACAGGTGGTGCCTTTGCGTGAACCGCTGGCGCGAGGCCTGGGAGGCGGGCTGCGCGCCGCCGGTGATCCTTGAGGCGACCCATGAAGGCGCGCTGAAGCGCGTGACGCTCGACATGCTGAAGGCGCACTGTGCGCCGCATACGGAGGAAGTACCATGACCGTTGTCATCGAGATGGTATCGGACATTGTCTGTCCGTGGTGCTGGCTCGGGCTACGGCGGATCGAGGAAGCGCGAAAGCTCGCCCCGGAAGTGGACGTGCGCCTGCTGTTCCGCCCTTATGAACTCGACCCCACGATCCCTGCGGAAGGCGTGGAATATAAGGCCTACATGTCGAGCCGCGTCAGCTCACCCGAGGGGCGCGAGCGGATGGCCGCGATGCGGCAGGCGCTGGTCGACTATGGCAACGCCGAAGACATTCCCTACCGTTTCGACGCGGTGTCGCACCGGCCCAGCAGTTTCGACGCGCACCGCCTCGTGCGCTGGGCGCAGGGACAAGGCAAAGGCGCCGCCGCCAAGGAAGCGCTGTTCCGCGCCTATTTCAACGAGGCCCGCAATGTCGGCGACCATGCGGTGCTGGTGGACATCGCCCGCTCGATTGACCTCGACCCGGACATTGTGGCCGACTTATTGACCTCCGGCGCGGACACCGAATCCGTGCGCGAGGAGGCAGAGGTGTTCCGGCAGATGGGGATCACCGGCGTGCCGACCTATATCGCGAACCGCAAGGTGGCTGTTCAGGGCGCCGAGAGCGCCGAGAAGCTGGCGCGTCTCATCCGGCATGCTGCCAGCCTGCTGCCGCAGGAACGCCCCGCCGGACAGGCCTCCTGAGCGATATGGATCTCGTCCGCATCCAGACCGAAGGCCGCATCGCCGTCGTCAGTTTTGACACCGGCGCCAAGGCAAATGCCCTCAGCCAGAAACTGATGCGCGAGTTGACGCAGGCCGCGCGCCTCTTCGCAGGCGATCCGGCCATCTCCGCCGTGATCCTGACGGGCCGGGCCGAAAACTTCACGCTGGGCGCGGACCTGCGCGACCCGGAAGGCTTGGACGTGCGCCGTCTCGGCCTTGCCGAACGCCGCGTGCACCTGCGGACGGGCCCTGCGATGTGCGAGGCCTGGGAGGCGGTGGATGCGCTGACGATCTGCGCGATCGAAGGCTGGTGCGTCGGTGGCGGCGCGGCGCTGGCGGTATCCTGCGACCTGCGCGTCGCGTCCGAAGCGTCCACGATCTACGTGCCGGAAGTCGAGCGCGGCATGAACATGAGCTGGGGCTCGATCCCGCGCTTCGTGGCGCTGGTTGGCCCGGCGCGGGCGAAGCGGATTGCGGGCCTGTGCGAGAAGGTCAGCGCAGAAACCGCGCTTCGCTGGGGCCTTATTGATCACGTCACCCCGCCCGCCGGCGCGCTGGCCAAGGCGCGCGAAGTCGCCGAAGCGGCGGCGAAACTGCCGCCCACCGCGCTGAAAATGGTGAAGCAGGACGTGAACGTCGCCGCACTCGCTCTCGCCAGGGCCACCGCCCACCGTGACCTCGAAGCCTTCGCACTCATGCAGCAAACGGACGATTTCCGCGAAGGCGTGAAGGCGTTTTTCGAGAAACGGGATCCGGATTTTACAGGGGACTAGCTCAGCTGTAGTTCCACCAGTCGCTTATAAACCCCGCCCTGCGCCATCAGGCGTTCGTGCGTGCCTTCTTCGACCGCGCGGCCATCTTCCATGACAATGATGCGGTCTGCGGCACGCACGGTGGACAGGCGGTGCGCGATGACGAGAACCGTTCGCCCACGGGCAAATCCGGCGAGCGCATCCTGAACCTTGGCTTCGCTTTCGGCGTCGAGGGCGGAGGTCGCCTCGTCCAGCAACAGGATCGGCGCTCCGCGCAGGATGGCGCGGGCGAGCGCAATGCGCTGGCGCTGGCCTCCCGAGAGATTGCGCCCAAGTTCACCGGCGGGCGCGTCGTAGCCGCCCGGGAGCGCCAGGATGAAGTCATGCGCGTTGGCGGCGCGGGCCGCCGCCTCGATCGCGGCCTTTGACGCACCCATACGGCCCAGCGCAATGTTGCGGGCGACCGTATCGTCAAACAGAGCTGCATCCTGCGCCACGAGGGCCATCTGCTGGCGCAGGCTGCTGCCGGTTACATCCCGCACATTCAGTGTGTCGAGCCGGATCTCTCCGGCCGAGGCATCGTAAAGGCGCATCAGGAGATTGAACACCGTGGACTTGCCCGCGCCGGACGCGCCGACGAAGGCAACCGTTTCTCCGGGCCTTGCGCTGAACGTCAGACCCTTCAGCGCTTCTGTGCCATCCGGATAGGCAAAGCGCACGTCGCGGAATTCGACCTCTCCGCGCGCGCTGTCGAGCTTCAAGGCGCCGGGCTTGTCGCCAACCTCGGGCCGGGCATCCACGATCTCAAACACCCGGTCAGCGGCAGCAGCGCCCTCCTGCGCGACGGCGCTGATCGAGCCGAGGGCGCGCACTTCCGGCGCCGCCACGGCGACCGCGCCGATGACGCCGAGCAGGTCGCCCAGCGTGTTCTCGCCCTGCGAAATGCGCCAGGCAACGAAGCCGAGCAAAGCGGCGAGCGCGAGGCCGCCGAAAACTTCGAGGACCGGATCGACCCCTGCGCGCTTCGACAGGACCTTGAGGAAGAGCCGCGAGCGTTCGGCAAAGCCGCGCTTCGCGCGGTCCTTCTGCCAGCCTTCGAGGCCGTAAGCCTTGACGACGCGGGCGGACTGGAAGCCTTCCGAGAGCAGCGACGTGATCTCGCCCGTCTGCTCGGCGGCCTCCTTGGCGCGCTTGCGCACCGAATTGCCGAGGGAGACGACAGGGCCGAGGGCCAGCGGATAGATGACCGCGATGATCAGCGCGAGCTGCCAGTCCTTCCAGAACAGCCAGGCGAGCACGCCGAGCACGGTGGCCAGGCTCTTGGTGAAGTTGTTGGCAAAACGCAGCGCCGCCTCGCGGATGGAAAGCACATCGCTGATGAAGCGTGAGACAAAACTGCCGGAGGTGTCCGCCGCGATGCGCGCATAGTCTCCATCCGTGAGCGCATCATACTGGTCCGTCTGCACACTGACGAGACCGCGCTGGACGCCCGTGTTGTTAAGCAGCGTCATGCCATACGTCGAGAGTGACCGGGCAGCCGTCAGGCCGATGATGGCGATGATGCCGGTCCATATCCAGCCCGTCGGGGCGCCGCCGCCCTCGCCAGTCATCTGCAGCTGCAATGAGTTCCCGACGTAATCGAGTACGGCCACATAGCCGATGCCCCAGAGCGCCGTGAGCAGGGCCAGCGCCGTGCCCCCGATGAACCAGGCTTTCTGCGGCCAGAAGTGCGCCTTGAACAGCCGCCAGAGCGACCGCTGCGGCGCAGGCTGGGAGGGCTCAGACGTTATGGGTGTCTCCCGTCGCGGGGTCGAGCAGACGGTGCGCGTGCAGGATGAAATAGCGCGTCTCGGCATGGTCCACCGTGCGGTGGGCCGCCGCTTTCCAGGCGTCGTAGGCGTCCTGGTAGTTCGGGAAGGCGCCGACGAAGTGGATCTTGCTCAGATCCTCGAATTCGACGCCGGTCACATCCTTCAGCTCGCCGCCAAACACGATGTGAAGGAGTTGCTTGCCGGTCTTGTCCTTGCTGGCCATCTTGCGGGGCTCCGTCTTTTCAGGCGCGGTCTTTGCCGCAGCCCGCGCTTGGGGGTCTGGGATAGGCACATATTCCGTGCGGCGCACTAACAAAGGATGGAGGGCGTTTCCAGAGGCAAGGATGCTGCGCTGGGCGGGAATGGCCTGATTGAACACGAGGCGTTCGCCCGCATGGGTGGTGGCCTGCCCGCCTGCCTCGGTCACGAGTACGGCGCCGGCGGCAAGGTCCCAATCTGCCTTTTCTGCCAGCACGAGCACCGCGTCCCATTCTCCGGCGGCGACGAAGGCGAGGCGCAGCAGGGTCGAATTCGGCTTTGGCCGGGCGAGGTGCACATCCGGCCAAGGCTGGCGCCAGCTGGGATGAGTGACAAGCCCCTCATTGGTGATCAGCCGGGTTCCCGCTTCAACGGCGCGCGCCGAGGTGCGGAGGATTTCGCCATTGCGCCGGGCGCCTGCCCCGCGCCGCGCCTCGTAGAACTGGCCCAGCGCCGGCGCATAGATCACCCCTGCGACGGCCTCGCCGTCCTCGACAATGGCAAGGCCTATGCACCAATCCGGATCGCCGCGCATATACGCCTTGGTGCCGTCGATGGGATCGACCACCCAGACACGCGATTTCTGGCGCGCGGCGGGATCGTCCAGCGTCTCCTCCGAGAGCCAGCCATATTCCGGCCGGGCAGATTTCAGCGCGGCGGCGCACAGCTGGTTAACAGCGAGGTCGGCCTCCGTGACAGGACTGCCGCCGGACTTGTTCCAGGATTCTGCGCCGCCCTTGTGGAGGTAGGACATCGCGAGGTCGCCGGCATCCTGCGCAAGCTGGCACAGCGTGATCACATCTTCTTCCAGCGTGCGCTCAGCTGCCGGCAAGGTTCATGTCCTCGATGAGGATCGACGGCGCATCACGCGTGCTGCGCAGTTCAAGGTCAGACGCCGGAACCAGACGCGCAAACATGGACGCCAGGTCGCCCGCCACGGTGACTTCGGAAACCGGATAGGCGATCTCGCCGTCCTCGAACCAGAAACCTGCGACGCCCACGGAATAGTCGCCATTGTTCGGGTTGATCGATGGACCGAACATGTCCGTGATCAGAAGCCCCTTGCCCACCGATTTTGCAAGCGCGCCGGGCGACTGCGTGCCCGGGCGGAGATAAACGTTGGAGGTCGACACGCCCGGCGGATCGCCAAAGCCGAGGCCCGCAAAGCCGTTCGGCGCAAGACCGAGCTGGCGGGCGGTCGGCGTATTCAGAAGCCAGCGCGTCAGGCGGCCATCTTCGATCAGGTGCGCTTCGGAGACAGCAAGGCCCTCCCCGTCATGCGACCGGCTGCCCATGCCGAGCGGGCGGTGCGGGTCGTCGGTCAGGTAAATGCCCTTGGCGAACACCTGCTCGCCCATCCGGTCTTTCAGGAAGCTGACCCCGCGTGCAACGGACGGGCCCGAGATCGCGCCGAGCAGCGCGCCGAGCAGGCTGTCCGATACGCGCCGGTCAAAGATCACAGCGGCTTTCTGGGTCCCGGCCTTGCGGGCACCAAGGCGCGCAATCGTGCGCTCGCCGGCTGTCTTGCCGATCTCCTCCGCGGACGGACGGTCCTTGGAATGGCGCACGGACCAGCTGTCATAGTCGCGCTCCATCTGCCCGTCTTTCTCCGCCACGGCCGAAAGGCCGAGGCTGGTGGACGTGCCGGTTTTCCAGGCGCGGAAGCCGTTGGTGGCAGCCACCCAGCGCTCGGACCGGTTCCAGGACGCGCCGCAACCGGCGACCGTCTTGATGCCGGGCACAGCCAGCGCGGCTGCTTCGGCCGCCAGTGCCTCGCGCTCGAGCACGTCGGCCGCCACTTCCGGCTCACCGGACAGGTCGAGATCGAGCACGCCGGAGGCAAGCTGGTCCGGCGATGGGAGGCCGCAATACTTGTCCTCAGGCACAACGCGCGCCATCGCGACACAGCGCTCGGTCAGCGCCTTCAGGCCCGCGGGCGAGAGGTCTGCGCCGGATACATGCGCCTGGCGCTGACCGAAAAAGCAGCGCAGCGCGACGCTGGCGCTTTCTTCGCGCTCGATGCTTTCGAGCCTGCCCTCGCGCACCGAGACGCTGACGCCGTCCGCCACCCCGATCCGGGCATCGGCGGCGCTGGCGCCTGCCTTGAGGCAGTTATCGAGCAGTCCGGCGAGCAGCTCCGCCGGTGAAACATTAAATCCTGTCATCATCGCTAAATGGACCGCACCGCGGCCCCGTGCAACAGGCCTGCATCAGACGACCGACACGTAGATCACGGCTGCGCCGATGCCCAGCATTCCCAGCCAGGTCAGGATCATGCCGAACTGACGGGCCCAGAGCGCCGTGGTGGACAATCCGAAGGCATGCAGCACCCGGCCCAGAGTGAAGACGCTGCCGAGGCCGTGAATGGCCCAGACCGGAAGCGGAAACTGCGCGAGGACAAACAGGCCCAGCATGCAGGCCGGGATATACTCAGCTGCGTTGCCGTGAGCGCGCATGCGCAGCTCAAGATCGCTGTCACCGCCAGAGCCGATGGACACCTTGGTGCGCATGCGGCCGCCGACGACCCGGAAGGACAGGAAGAACAGAAACAGGATGTTGACGCCGGTGTAGAGCGCGGCAGCGGAGATGGCGGTCACGGGAAACTCCTCCAGAAAAAGGCCGCCGGATCAATCCAGCGGCCTCGATAAGTATGCGCATTGCCTCTGTGGAGGCGCCTTACATGTCCCGGCGGGCGTCCGGCAGGCGGTCGTTGATGTCGTCGCGGATATCCATGAGCGTTACAATCAGGCCGCAGATGATGCTTGCGACAACCCATCCGCCAAAGCTGAACACGGCGAAATCGGCCACCTGGGCCAGTGTACCCGACAGGCCAATGAGTTCGCCGGTGAACTCGCCCTTCTGGTAGATGCCCAGGGCAATACCGGCCACGATGATGGCGATATAGGCCACATAGACCATGACCCGGAAACTGTTGATGATGATGAACTTCATGAGGATCCCCTTCCTGGTTCCGTCCTGTTCTAGGGCGTGCGCCGGTGAGCGGCACGTTGTTCGTGTCTGAAGCAGGCGTCAAGCCGAGCCCGGCGCCCGAAGTCGTCTAGCCTTCCGTAGCGGCAGCATTGCCGCACATCTCAAGGTCGTTGGTAACGGCGGAGAACGCAAGGAGTTCCTCAATCGGCAGGCTGCTCAGGTATTCAATCTGGTCCTGCTTCTCCCGCCCGATAGCCTGGGCAATTTTCTTGAATATCTCGGGCGGCAGGTTTTTCTCGAGCGCATCCGCTTCGCATTTGCATATCGATTCAGTGCGTCCGTCTTCAATGCAGGTTGAAACCAGTGCCTGCTTGTCAGACGGACGCCCGATCACGCCACACCCGGCCAGCAAGGCCATCGCTGACACTGCCAAAACGCATACCCGCATCGCGATCCCTCCATGACTCCCGCCGCGACTGCTCGCATGAATTTCAGCGGCTGAAAAGCGCTATTCCCGGCGCAGGAGAAGGTCCAACTGCAGGCCTCGTCCAAGCCTGCGCGCAAAGTCGGCCTTGACGGCCGCGCGGTCATAATCCTCGCGCACCCAGTCCAGGAACGGCTTCCAGTCTTTTTCCGGTTTGCCCGAGTTATAGACCGCATAGGCGTCCAGAAAGGCATCCAGGACGCCGGTCTTGCCATGCCGGATGTGCAGGTACTTGCCCGACAACTGCTCGGACGCCTCGTGAAAGGTGGCCCGCTCCCGCAGGAGCTTGTACAGGACCGCCATGATGCCGGCCCGGTCGGCGCCCGATTTGCAATGCATCAGCGCGGGATAGCGGATGCGGGCAAACAGCTCCTCGGCGGCCAGGATCGCCTCCCGCGTCGGCGGATCGCGGGAAAACACCTGAAAATCGACGAGATCGATGCCCGCTGCGGCGCAGGCCTCCTTCTCGAGCAGGTAATAGCCCTGCGAACTCGGCCCCCTCAGGTTGAGGATCGTCTTGATGCCGCGTTCCCTCGCATGCGCGATGATCTGCCGGGGCGAGGGCTGGTTCGACCGCCACATCTCGGGCGAGATCTGGTGCAGGTTGCTGAACCGGGCGCGCAGGAAGCCGTGGTCGGCCCAGGTCAGCTCACGCTGCGCCCTGGCCCGGCCGGAAGCGGTCGTCAGGTCCGCCGCAACGTGCGCGCGCCTCTTCTTTTTCGACCGCATCTTCACCATGGCCTCGCACCTAAGGGGCTGCGCGGGCCTCGGCAAGCGCAGGGCTGCAAACGGCTCCGGCCCGGGCCGTGGGAGGTGCGCTGAAACTTTTTCCCGCCCGCTGCATCCAGATCACCCCGCCACTGCATCTTACGGGCATGAAGACCAGCAATGGTGCTGGAAGAAACCTGAACCGGAGACCCCCATGGGTGTAGAAATTGCCGTCCCGATTGCCTTTTTCGGCAGCATCATCGCCTCGATCTGGCTTGTGAGCTACTTCAACAGCCGCAAGCGCCTGACCATTCACGAAACGCTGCGCCATGCCATCGACAAGGGCCAGACCCTGTCGCCCGAACTGTTGCAGAACATGTCGCTGGTGACCGACCCCGTCCGCGCTGACCTTCGCCGCGGCGTCCTGTTCCTCGCCTTCGGTGCCGCCTTCGGTGTCCTCGCCGCCCTGATCGGCTACGAAGAAGCCGAAGCCCTGACCCCGATGCTGGGCGTCGCCACCTTCCCGATCTTCCTTGGTATCGCGTATATCGGTCTGTGGGCATTCGGCCGTGGCAAGTCACAAGCCTGATCTGCAGCTCGTCGCCTCTGGAGGGCGAGACATGCGAAGTGATCCTGATCTCGCCCAGGCGGCCGCACGCGGAAACGAGGCAGCGTTTGCCGAACTCGTGCGCCGCCACCAGGGCAAGGTGCGCGGCATGGCCCGCCGCCTTGCCGGAAGCGACGCCCCGGGCGACGACATTGCCCAGGTCACCTTCCTCACCGCCTGGCAGAAAATCTCGACTTATGCCGGCGGCACCTTCAGTTCCTGGATCTGTGCCATCTGCTGGCGGGAATTCCTGCAATGGCGCCGCCGCCAGAAAATCGAAATCGAGTTCGACGAGACGGCGCAGATCATCCCCTTCGACCGGTCGGCGGACCAGAGCGAGATGCGGATTGACCTCACCCGCGCCCTCGAGACCCTCAGCGAAGCCCAGCGTGTCTGCGTTGTGCTGTGTGCCGCGACGGGCCTGACCCACCAGGAGGCCGCCGACGTGACAGGCTGGCCGCTCGGAACCGTAAAGTCACATGTGCTGCGCGGGGTCGCCTTGCTCAGGACGCGTCTTGAAAATGCCAATGTGGCGTGATGGAGTGATGATCATGCGTGAACAGGATGCCTACAAGGATCTGTCTGACCTTTTCCGGGTCGAGGACAACACATTGGCCGCCGAGCCCTTCACCCGGCAGGTCATGGGCCGCGTGCGCCAGCAGAAACTCATGCGCCGCGCCGTCGTCGGCGGGCTTGGCCTGATCGGGGCAGGCATTGCCGCAATGCAGCTGCCCCAGCTGTTCGCCGAATGGGCAGGCCTCGAGAAACCTTTGGCCGACGCGCTGGCCACCGCTCCGACCGAACTGAGCACCGCTGCCATCAGCCAGATCAACGCCGCCGCGACGGGCAACCCGATGTGGATTGCAATTGCCGCCGGCGCTGCCTTCTGCGTGTTCGCGGTCTCGGCCTTCGAACGGGCCTGATCCATCGCGGCAGATTTCGGGAAAGCCCTGGCGCAAGCCGGGGCTTTTTCACATCCGGTAACCCATGCCCTGCAGCAGCATCCGCGTCTCGTAGAGCGGCAGGCCGACGATGCTGGTATAGCTGCCGTTGATGGCGGTGACGAAACCGCCCGCCAGGCCCTGGATGCCATAGCCGCCCGCCTTGCCCTTCCATTCGCCGCTGGCGACGTAGGCGGCGATTTCGGCCTCGGTCAGCCGTTTCATCTTCACGCGGGCCAGCACGGTGCGCGAGGCCACCCGGCCGTCCGGCGCGCGCACCGCAACGCCGGTGATGCACTGGTGCGCGCGGCCCGAGAGGAGACGCAGGAAGGCCTCGGCCTCGGCTTCGTCCCCCGCCTTCTCCAGATTGCGCTGCCCGAGCGCGACGACGGTATCAGCCGCGAGCACGTAGCCTTCCTCCGCGCAGGCCGCCGCCTTTTCGCGCGCGAGACGCTCGGCCAGCGCGCGCGGGCTTTCATCCTTGCGGCGGGACTCGTCGATGTCTGCGGGGGCGACCTTGTCCGGTACAAGGCCGATCTGCGCGAGCAGTTCCAGTCGCCGGGGGCTCGCGCTCGCGAGGATAAGGCGGCTCATTCGGGAACTTTGAACGTGGCGCTGGCCTGCGCGATGGCGCTGCCATCTGCCAGGATCATGGCGCGCGCAAAGGCGATACTCTTGCCGCCCTTCACATGATCGGTATCACCCATAAGCCACTGGCCGACGCGGCCCGTTCCCAGAAATTCCGTGGACAGACTGATTGTCACCAGCCCCTTGGGTTCGCGCCCTTCACTCTGCATTTTCCGGATACAGGACAGGCCCATCGCATTGTCCGCCAGCGCCGTGATCAGGCCGCCATGCGCAAAGCCGCGCGAGTTGCAGTGGGCTTCGGCAAGGAACAAGCCGATCTGCACCCGGTCGTCGAGGATGCGCGAGTAGAGCGGCTCCCAGGGGTCGGTGAAGCCCGACTTCCGGAAATGCGGCGCAAAGCCTTCGGGAAGGGACTGAGCCGTCATAGCCGGAGGGCTTATTTGAAGCGGTAGGTGATGCGGCCCTTGGACAGGTCGTACGGGGTCATCTCGATCATGACCTTGTCGCCGGTCAGCACGCGGATACGGTTTTTCCGCATCTTTCCGGCCGTGTGCGCGATGATTTCGTGGTTGTTCTCAAGCTTTACGCGGAATGTCGCGTTCGGCAGCAGTTCAACGACTGTGCCTTCGAATTCGATGAGTTCTTCTTTCGACATGCCTTCTCCAGCTGTCTGGCCGTTCCGGCCAGGACTTCGCATTGCTGGGCTGCGCCATACAGGCTTGCAGGGATTCCGGCAAGCGCGCGGAAGAGACGGCCGGGTTCAGGCGGCCGCCACCGGCCCGTGTGAATAATCAGCGCGGCGGCAGAGGCACGCCTGATTCGAGGCTGCATTGGCCGGCAAACCCCGGAAAGGTGCCGTTGATATCGACGTTCGACTCGCCAAAACCATCGCCGATAGCGAGGCGCGCCGTCGTCGTGGTCGCGATTGCGGCGAGCAGCTCAGGCGTCAGCGGCACGGTCAGGCTGACCGCCGCGCCGTCCACCTCGGTGAGGACGGCCTCTCCACCGAAAACTTCGCCCGAGGCGATGAACTGCGCAGGGCCCGCGGCGGCATAGTCACCGAGCTGGCGCGCCGGGGCGACGATCTCGAGGGTCTTGGCGGCGGCGTCACAATGCAGCGCGAATTTCGGCGGCGAGAGGCCGGACACATCGTCCTGCGGGCCGGCATCAAGCGCCGAGATTACGTTTTCACCGTCCAGCAATTCGAGGCCATCCACCGGCAGCGGCGTCTCTGCCTCGGCGGGCTGCGTTTCTGCCGGCGCGGCCTCAACGGGCGGCGCTTCGAGGGCCGGTGTCGGGTTTCGGCCCTCACAGGCGCCGAGCATCAGCACAGCGGCCGAAAGAGCGAGCGCAAAGCGTTTCATGGCATGTCCGTCCTTCATGTGCCGGGCGACCTGCCCTGGCCGGCGTGGAGCGCGCAGATCAGCGTGAACAGGCGCCGGGCGGTGGGCTGGTCGATCTCGATCTTGCCGGCGAGGCGCTCCCGGAGCAGCTCCGAGCCTTCATTGTGAATGCCGCGCCGCGCCATGTCGACGGCCTCGATCTGATGCGGCGTCTGTGTACGTATGGCTTCATAATAGCTGTCGCAGATCATGAAATAGTCGCGGATCACGCCCCGGAACGGGCCGAGCGACAGGATGAAGGTGTGCACATCCTCCGCTGTTTCGGTGCGCACCGCCAGGATGAGGCGGCGTTCGGCCTGGCTGAGCGAAAGCACATAGGGCCCGCGCGACTGGGCTGTGACGGCGAAACTGTTTTCCTCGATCAGGTCGAAGATCGCGACCCGCCGCTCATGCTCCGCGTCAGGGCCCGACGCGCCGAGCGTGTCGTCATCGATATGTACGGCGATGAGGCGATCAGTGGCCATCGCTCCGGCCCCGGTTCGTGCGGATGGAAACAGAGCGCGCATGCGCCGGCAGGCGCTCGGCTTCGGCGAGACGCAGCGCGGCAGGCGCCAGAACTTCAAGCCCGTGCGGGCCCGCCCGCTGCACGCTCATGCGCTTCAGGAAATCATATAGTCCGAGCCCGGACGAAAAGCGCGCGGCGCGGCTCGTTGGCAGCACGTGGTTCGAGCCGGTGACATAGTCGCCGAGCGCTTCCGGCGTGTGGTGACCGAGGAACACGGCGCCCGCATGCCGGATCAAGGGCAAGAGGCTGTCGGGATCGTCGACGCAGAGCTCGAGGTGCTCCGCCGCGATCCGGTTCGCAATCTCCGCCGCCTGCAGGCGATCACGGGCATGGATGATCGCGCCGTGGGCCGTCCAGGACTCGCGCGCCCGCTCGCCGGTCGCCAGCGTCTTCAACTGGCTTTCCACAGCCTTATCCACAGCCTTGCCCACAGCCTCATCCACAGTGATGAGGATCGATTGGCTGGACGGGTCATGCTCGGCCTGGCTCAGCAGATCAGCCGCAATCCAGTCCGGATTGGCGGTCGCGTCTGCAATGATCAGGATCTCCGATGGCCCGGCGATGGTGTCGATGCCGACATGGCCAAAGACCTGGCGTTTGGCTTCCGCCACCCAGGCGTTTCCAGGCCCGACGATCTTGTCCACCGGCGCCAGCGCGCCGGCCCCGAACGCCATCGCGCCGACCGCCTGCGCGCCGCCGACCGGGTAGTATTCATCCACACCGGCCTTTAGCGCGGCATAGGCGACCGCGTTCGACAGCTCACCCTTCGGCGCCGGCGCCACCATCACGATGCGCTCCACCCCGGCAATCCGTGCCGGGACGATATTCATCAGCACCGAAGAGGGATAGCTCGCCCGCCCGCCGGGCACATAGACACCGACCGAGTCGAGCGAAGTCCAGCGCCAGCCGAGTTCGATGCCCGCATCGTCCGTGAAGGAATGATCGGGCGGCCGCTGCGCGCCGTGATAGGCCGCGATCCGGTCATGCGCGAAATCAATCGCAGCCCTGAGGTCGGCCGGGCATGTCGCGGCAAGCTCGTGCAGATTCACATTGTCGGACGCGAGCGTCGAAGGGTCGATCTGCAACCCGTCGAACTTTGCGGTATAGTCAGCCACCGCCGCCCCGCCGCGCCTCTTAACATCGGCAAGGATATCTTTCACGATGCCGAACACGTCTTCCCCCTGCCCGCGATCTTCCGCGAGGAAGCGCTTCAGGACCTCATCGAACTGAGGCTTGGTGGCGTCAAAGTGGCGGGCCATGTGGCAGGCATTTCCGGGGTGAGTTACGGCCCCGCTACATGGACCGGGGCTGGCAGGCTGGCAAGGCGGCGGATGGGCGTAATTTCGGCGCTGGCTAGCGCTTGCGCCGCTCATGGCTCGGCACGTGGCGGGTCGGCCATACGTAGTCGCTGTCGAGCAGTGCCGCGTCCAGCGCCTCGACCGTCAGTACGATCTCCCCGTCACCTGCAAACAACAGGTTCACCTTGCCGCCCGGTGGCTCGCCAATATCAGCCACGAAATCGGCGCTCAGCAGCGAGAGGATCAGTTCCGGATCTGTCTTGGTGATGCCGCGCGTCTTCACGCCCAGCACGCCGTCAAAGGCGAGCAGCGCGCGCACCCGCTCGCCCGGCTGGCCCTTGCGCATCGGCGCGGCTTCCCAGCGGTAGCGGTTGAGCTCGATGGCAAACCGGCGATTACGTTTCTCGTAAACAAGGTTGCCGGCCTTCACGACCGCGTCCTGAACGGCCGCGGCGATGATTTTGAGGTCGTCGCCCTCTTCGGCGAGAAGGCGCAGCGGTTTCGGTTCGGTCATCGGCCCCTGCCGTGGTTACTCATCTTCGCCGGAACGGCGTTCGATCTTCGCGCCGCAGGCCCCCAGCTTTGCCTCCAGCCGCTCAAAGCCGCGGTCGAGGTGGTAGATCCGGTTCACAACCGTTTCACCCTGCGCCGCGAGCCCCGCGATGACCAGCGAAACCGAGGCCCGAAGGTCCGTCGCCATGACGGGCGCCGCCGTCAGGTGATCGACGCCCTTCACCACGGCCTCCTGCCCGCGCACCGTGATGTCTGCGCCGAGGCGCGAGAGTTCCGGGGCATGCATGAAGCGGTTCTCGAAGATCGTCTCGCGAATGATGCTGGTGCCGTCGGCGGTACACATCAGCGCCATGAACTGGGCCTGCAGGTCTGTCGGGAAACCGGGGTGCGGCTGTGTCGACAGGCTGACCGCCTTGAGCGCTGAGCCATTACGGCGGATGCGGAGCGTCGAGGCGGCTTCGTCGGCGTCGATCGTCACGCCGGCTTCGCGCAGCTTGGAGATCATCGCGCCAAGCGCCGCCACCGGGCAGCCGTCGAGCGTGACGTCGCCGCCGGCCGAGGCCGCCGCCATCGCGTAGGTGCCCGCTTCGATCCGGTCCGGCATGACCGGATAGGTTGTGCCCTTGAGGGCCTCGACACCTTTGATGCGGATAATCGGCGTGCCTGCGCCGGTGACGTTCGCACCCATGGTGTTGAGGCAGTTCGCGAGGTCCTCGATCTCCGGCTCGCGCGCCGCGTTCTCGAGGATCGTCTCGCCTTTGGCGAGCGTCGCGGTCAGCATTGCATGTTCGGTCGCGCCGACGGAAACGGTAGAGAAGTTGATGTGCGCGCCCCTAAGGCCGTGGATCGCGGCGGCCTTCACATAGCCGCCCTCGACGCGCAGGTCCGCGCCCATAGCCTCCAGCGCCTTGAGGTGCAGGTCCACCGGGCGCGCGCCAATCGCACAGCCGCCGGGCAGCGACACGGTGGCGTGACCCGAGCGCGCGATCAGCGGCCCGAGCACGTTGAAGCTCGCCCGCATCTTGCGAACCTGTTCATAGGGCGCGATCGTGGATTTGAGTTCTGCCGCGTTCAGGTGGCAGGTCGAGGAGCCCTTCGGCCAGTAAACCTCGACGCCGAGCGTCTCGAGCAGCTGCGCCAGGAAGCGCGTATCTGCCAGGTTCGGCATGTTGGTGAGTTCGACCGGCTGATCGGTCAGCAGGCAGGTCACCATCAGCTTCAGCGCCGAGTTCTTGGCGCCGGAGACGTGGATTCGGCCGTGAAGCGGCGTACCGCCTGTGATGTGAAGTCTGTCCATGGCGGGCACATATACTGTGCTTCGCGGCTTTGTCAGGGCCGGAATATGCGCCGGATTGTGATTTGAGCGGCTCTCAGGCGTCCGGATCGCCGCCCGGCGCCCCGGGCGGCGGTTTGCGGGTCGCTTCCTTGCGGCGCTTCAGGTTGGCCCGCAGCGCCTCGGCCCGGCGGGCATCGCGTTCGGCCTTTTCAGGGGTGGGCGGCTTCTGGCTCATATTCGCGGCTAAACGGTCTTTTCACGGGGGAAGGCTTAGGCTAAAGCCCGCGGACCGTACCGGCAAGGCCGCCTTAGCTCAGGGGTAGAGCGCGTCATTGGTAATGACGAGGTCGACAGTTCAAATCTGTCAGGTGGCACCACTGGTTTTTAAAACAGCATTGTATTTAATGTTGTTTTGGAAAAACCCGCCGTTTAGCCCCCCTCTGACCATCCGGACGGCTTTGATCGATGATCATACTCTTATGTATGACAGAGGCGGATCCTGTGACAACGCAAGCGCCTGTTACAGGCGCCGAAGATATCTGAAGACGTGATTGGCAGAGCGAGCGTCGGCGCGAATTCACCGGGCAGATGTGTTACCGCTGACCTACGTCGCCGCGCCTTCAGCTCCATTTGCTGGGACGACGATGAAGCTGGACCCTTTGCACTGGCCTGGCCCGGCTCTGCAGGTCTATGGTGGAGTCCGGACTTATTCAGGAGGCGGACGGTTTGCGCATCTACGGCGCAGGGATCCTCTCAAGCCCCACGAGACCCTGTTTGTCTTGGAAGATCCGAGCCCGCCCCTGATCGCCTTTGACCTCAAGCGCCTGGTGCGGACAAAACAGATCATCGACGATTTCCAGCAGACCTGTTTCATCATCGACAGTTTCGAGGCGCTGCCTGAAGCCTGCTGCCGCGATTTCGGGAACGTATCTGCCGAGTCAAAGGACGAGCCGCATTTCGAGGCGCACGAAGTGGGGGCTGAAGACGGCGTGATCACGCCCGGGAGCCATGCGTATTTTGAGGCGGGCGGACGCAGAGGTACAGGCAGGATTATTTGGACCAGGACGGGGGATCAGCGCGGCGTCTTCAGGGGCCGGCGCGGGCGCCATGCCCTGATAGCCTGCAACTGGCCTGCTGGGGCAGGTCGCAGCGCCGCCGGCCGCCCATCCTGTCTATATGACCTCGATCAGAGCTGACAGTCACGTCCGCAGCGATCCTGTGAATAACCACCTGCAACCCTGATAGGGCTTACAGTATTTCGAATCCCGCCGGTGTTGATGAAAACACCGGAGACCACATCAGCGGATCGGTCGTAACGAAGAAATATTATCGTTCATACCAAAGACGCTAAGCTTGCTGATGTTGCCTTCCACGGTCTGGCATTGCCCGCGGAAGTCTGGATCCGTGCAGACTAACCAGGTCCCGCTAACCCGCATCGAACTGATCTCATCGTTCATGCCGCTGTTCTTGAGATTATCGATCACGCTATCAAATTGTACCGAGCCGCCGCGGAAGCGAGAGTCCCGAAAAACGGTGACAAAACTCTGGTTGTTGTAGCCTGGATTATAACCGCCCCCGCTTTTTCCTGGCGCCTTGTTCGCCAGCCAGGTTGCCAACCCGGTCGTTTGCCTGGAGGTGAAATAACTGAATCAAGGCTGTATCAGGGTTCCCGAAGGGCGCGAGGCGAGGCCTGAGTGAACGCCTGCCCGGCGGGCTCGTTCCCCGGCCGCACGGCGCGCCCGGATACCTTTAGGCAAAGACTTCGTTAACAGAGCTTTGCTAGTTTAAACTGGTAATGAGTTCGCAATGCAGGGTCCCGATGCGCGTCACTTTGTTGTTCTCGGCCGTCGCCTTCCTGGCCCTGTCCGCCAGCGCGGATGGCAAAGCCGGTCCGCTGCCCGCGCGTCCGGATATCACCCCGCTCGAGGCCTGGGCCGAAATGCCGGGGCAGGACGAGGCAAGCGGGCACGAAACCTGGCGTTATCGCCGCGGCGCCACCTACAAGATCTTCCGGCTTGACGATCCTTCTGCCTGTGAGGCGGCATGCGCCGCCGAGGCAATCTGTCTGGCCTGGTCATTCGTTGAGACGGATGGATCGGCAGAGCCGCGATGTGAACTGAAGCGCGGCGCTGGCAGACAGGAAGAGAACCGCCTTGCAACCTCCGGCGTCCAGCCTGAACGACGGCCACCGACGCTCAGCGCCCTCCCGGCGCCAGCGCCGGCAGATCCCCTTGCCGAGCTCGCCTCCGCAGCCCGGTCCGGAGATGCTGAAGCCTGCTTCCGTCTGGCAAGACTTTATGAAGCCGGCGACGGCACGGCCCGGGACCTTGCAAAAGCGCGGTTCTGGGCAGGTGAGGCCGCACGCCTCGGACACCGGCGCGCCATGCACGACCTGGCAGTCTACATGATAGAGGGTGAAGGCGGGGAAACCGACATCAATGGCGCGGTGGACTGGTTTACCAAGGCGGCCCTCAAAGGCGAGGTCGACAGCCAGTTCAACCTGGCCCTGCTGCTGCTGTCCCGGGCCGATCAGAACCCAGAGGCGCTCGGCTCAGCCTACTACTGGCTGCTGATTGCTGCGGAGAACGGCGATGCCATGGCAGCAGAAAAATCGGAAGACGTCGCGGGCCTCCTGCCTGCAGACCTGGCCGGCACCCTGCGGGCACAAGCTTCCGCTTTCAAAGCCGGGGATAACTGACCAGGAAGCGCTGGCCGCCAGCGCCGCTCCTGGCCCGGAAAGGGCCCTCTACGGAGGAACGGCCGTTGCGCGGCGAGCTGCATGCCCCTCCCGCAGGCCAGGCAAAGCTCCGGGACGCGCGTCTGACCGGAGCGCCTTTGCGCTCAGGCAGCGTTCGTGAAAAAGGCCCCGCCTGATGGCGGGGCCTTTCGCGTAAGTTACCTGACAGGCAAGTCTTCACTCAACGGGAAGGTTGTTGATCGAGACCGAGTTGCCAATCGCGGCGGCCGTGGCCGTGACCGAACCGGTGACATCACCGAGCTCGATATTGGCGAATGCGTTTGTCTCGGCGCCGTTCATCTGGGTCGTGTTGACATTCAGGCGGGCCGAGGCGGGAAGCGTCGTGACGCTGAGCGTGTTGGAGATCGCAGCCGTCGTTGAGGAGACGTCGCCGACAACATCATTCAGCTTGAGGTTGGTGACGGCAGTCGGATCATAGTTGGTCCACTGGTTGTTGTTGACGGTGACCTGGCGGCCATCGGTGACGTTGAGAGATGCCGAGTTGGCAATCGCGGCGCTGGTGAAGGTCGAATCGCCGGTCACATCGCGCATGTTGACGTTCAGGTTCGAGCGGGCATCGCCCCAGAAGCGCTGCAGGTTATTGAAGTTGGCATCGCCCTTGACGTCGACGGAGGCCGAGTTGCCGATCGCTGCTGCGGTTGCATTGATGCCGAGGCCGTCATTGCCGGTGATGTTGCCGCCGCTCAGGTTCAGCGTCGAGACGACCTCATTCTGGAACCACTGGTTATTGCTGATGTTGCTTCCGCGCTTGGCGGGGTCAACGCCCTGGGATTCGTCGATCTTGACCGATGCGGAGTTTCCGATGGCTGCTGCGGTGGCGGTCATCGAACCGAGTGCGTCGGAGACCTGGATGTTGAGGTCAGAGGTCACCGCAGAGGCGGTGTTTGACTGCACGGTGTTGACATTGCTCGCGCCGCCGAGGCTGGCCGAGAAGGAGTTGCCGATTGCTGCGGCCGTGAGGGAGACGTCTTCGGTCACCGACTGCAGGCCGGCATTCATGACAGCCCGCGTCTTGGCCCAGTTGGACTGGTTATTGTTGACATTATTGTCCTTGGCCTGGGCCATGGCAGAGCCGGCAACCACGAGGGCTGCGGCGGAAACGGCCAGGACGGCCTTGAAGGTCTTGCTCATGACATTTCTCCATCGTCGAGCGAAATCCGGGAAAATTCCCACCACCCCCCAGAAAAAAGGAAAGGCTGAGCCCGGATGAGCAAAAGGCGTGCCAGAAAGACTGCTTTTGTCTGCAAAACCTTCCGAAATGACCGATAGACTTGAAAGCGGCCTGCCATGCCCGGTCCCTGTTCAAATCTGAGGGCGCAGACTTTATCCGCCTGCAGATCATAAAGCGGCGAAGAGAGAAGTACGGGGCATGCGTAAAACACAGATGTCCTTCCGGACGGCTGCGAGGATAGCGGGGGCGGGTATAAAAAAAGGCCCCGCCTGATGGCGGGGCCTTTCGCGTAAGTTACCTGACAGGCAAGTCCTCAGTCGACGGGAAGGTTGTTGATCGAGACCGAGTTGCCGATCGCGGCGGCCGTGGCCGTGACCGAACCGGTGACATCACCGAGCTCGATATTGGCAAATGCGTTTGTCTCGGCGCCGTTCATCTGGGTGGTGTTGACGTCCAGGCGGGCCGAGGCGGGAAGCGTCGTGACGCTGAGCGTGTTGGAGATCGCAGCCGTCGTTGAGGAGACGTCGCCGACAACATCATTCAGCTTGAGGTTGGTGACAGCGGTCGGATCATAGTTGGTGAACTGGTTGTTGTTGACGGTGACCTGGCGGCCATCGGTGACGTTGAGAGATGCCGAGTTGGCAATCGCGGCGCTGGTGAAGGTCGAATCGCCGGTCACATCGCGCATGTTGACGTTCAGGTTCGAGCGGGCATCGCCCCAGAAGCGCTGCAGGTTATTGAAGTTGGCATCGCCCTTGACGTCGACGGAGGCCGAGTTGCCGATCGCTGCTGCGGTTGCATTGATGCCGAGGCCGTCATTGCCGGTGATGTTGCCGCCGCTCAGGTTCAGCGTCGAGACGACCTCATTCTGGAACCACTGGTTATTGCTGATGTTGCTTCCGCGCTTGGCGGGGTCAACGCCCTGGGATTCGTCGATCTTGACCGATGCGGAGTTTCCGATGGCTGCTGCGGTGGCGGTCATCGAACCGAGTGCGTCGGAGACCTGGATGTTGAGGTCAGAGGTCACCGCAGAGGCGGTGTTTGACTGCACGGTGTTGACATTGCTCGCGCCGCCGAGGCTGGCCGAGAAGGAGTTGCCGATTGCTGCGGCCGTGAGGGAGACGTCTTCGGTCACCGACTGCAGGCCGGCATTCATGACAGCCCGCGTCTTGGCCCAGTTGGACTGGTTATTGTTGACATTATTGTCCTTGGCCTGGGCCATGGCAGAGCCGGCAACCACGAGGGCTGCGGCGGAAACGGCCAGGACGGCCTTGAAGGTCTTGCTCATGACATTTCTCCATCGTCGAGCGAAATCCGGGAAAATTCCCACCACCCCCCAGAAAAAAGGAAAGGCTGAGCCCGGATGAGCAAAAGGCGTGCCAAGAGGGTCCACATCGCTTCCTGTCCGTCAGCGGCGGCCGGCGCCCGGGCATATAAGGCCTGCTGGAATTGCCGCGGCTGAAGATCAGTACACGACTTATATCTGTTTGCGCGGCGAAGCGGCGAGGGTACTGAATGGCGCACATGTTTACCTTAATGCGCAAGTCACGGGCCGGCCTCGAAACGCCCCTGCCTTTACCATCAGCCGCACTGCAGAGCGTGTCGCCCGGGCCCGGGCCGTGCCGGGCGAGCCGCCGCATAAAGGCGCCGCGCCCTGCGCGCCCGGCTGTGCCAAACTGGAACCACGCAGTCTCGCAGCCCTGCCGGGCAAGGCTATCGCGGGACACATTGCGGCGCGGGCTGCCGGCTGGCCGGGGTCTTGCACGCCGGCCGCCGGCGTCTCAGAGCAGGCACAATGGCCTGGCACCGGAGCGGACTTACCCAGCAGAGGCGCTGACAGCGCATTAACCTGAACGAGCGCCCAGCAATCTGATCAAACCGCGCGACAGATTAACCGCCCCGCGGATCTGGCCCGCTTCTTGCTCATGTCCCGGCATGGTCCGGTGCGAGTGTGTTCCAGCCGGTCTGAAAGGAATTCGATCATGATCCGCTTTCCCGCCAAGAGCCTTTCCGGTCTCGCTGCGCTGGCCATGTTCTCGGGACTGGCCTCAGCCCAGGTTGCCCCTGAGCGAATGGGCCAGGCATATGGCATGGAGGGATCGTCCTATTCTGATCCTTTCTACGCGCCGGCGAGGGATAATTCCGGCGTCCGTCTGGTCGTGAATGGCAGGCCGGTGGACCTTCAGGATCGCAGCGGCGGATACACGACCTCTTACGGCTCCAGCTTCGGCTCCGGCGGTTCGGTGATGCGGGGCCCCACACTCGGCGGTCCTACCCTGACGGCGAGCGCGATCGGCAACAATATCTCAATCTCAAACGTCTCAAACGCCACAATCATCGTGAATGCGATGAACACCGGCAATCAGATTGCACGGGTACAGGGGCGCGGAGGATGATCACTCAAGTCGCACGGATGGCTCTCGGCGCGCTGCTGGCATTTGCTGTCTCAGGCTGCGCTTCAATAGATGGTCCCGCGGCGCGGGTTGAACCGCTCAGGGGATCGGCGCCGGAGGCGATAACCACCGACTACACGGCGGCCCTGCGCTGCCTCGGAAGTCATGTCAGATCCCAGTCCTATCCTGCTCCCCGTCTTGCTGTCGGGCTGATCACGGACATGACCGGAGCCCAGGACCAGATCCAGGGCCGGCGGCTCACTCAGGGCGCAACGCTGATGGCGATAACGGCGGCAGCTGATGCCGGCATGCGTCTCGTCGAGCGCTATGATATGGGCGTCCTGCAGGTCGAGCTCGACTATGCCCGCAGCGGGCTGCTGCGCGATTCCGAACAGGTCATCCGCGAAGTTCAGGCCGGGTCCATACAGGGCGCCGACCTGTATATCATCGGCGGGATCACAGAGTATAATCCGAACATCCGTTCGAGAGGCGCAGATGCCTTTGCCACAGGTAAGTCAGACCGCGCCACGTCCCTGTCCCTGGGCGCAAGCGATTACGTTGTGGATGTCGGGATCGACCTGCGTCTGGTCGATGCACGCTCCAGCGAGGTCATTGCCGTCCGCGGTCTGAGAAAGCAGATTGTCGGGCGTGAGATCAGGGCCGGCGTATTCGGCTTCGCTGACGGAACGACGATCGACATCGGGGGAGGTCAGAGGGCTATGGAGCCTGTCCAGACAGCCGTGCGCACCATGGTAGACCGGATCGTTTATGAATTCATCGCCTCTCTTTATGACGTCTCCCCGGAGCTCTGTGAGCAGGCCGGGAGCGACGAGGTGAGAGTGGCGGGCGCCCCGGATGTGCGCGGCGCAGATACCGGTGCCATCTCGTCAGCAGAACTTCCCGCGCAGGCGTCCGCGGAATTTGCAGAGATAACAGGGCCGTCCTTGCAAGTGAAGCCAGTGCTCAGCAGCAGCGACGCTGCCCTGCAGGCGCCGGAAGCCCTAGTCGGGGACGCATCGGTTCGCCTGGTCGAGGCCGGTGCTAGCCATCCGGTGATGAAGACTTCCGATGCATCAGTGTCCGGACTAACCGGTCCATCTGTCCTGCAGAGGCTGCGCGGCAGACGCTGACGAGGCAGGCAGACCGTTGCAGCGGCGTATGATGCACCTCGCCCCCCCGGGGGAGGTGCGCAACCGGTCTGAGCACGACAGGTGCGCCTCATCAGCCGGCGCCTGCGCCCCCTCACCCCGACAGCGGCGCAAACGAACATTCGTCCAGGCGGATGTCGGGCGCTTATTCCTGGAAACGCTCTTTCAGCGAAGGCGCGTTCGCAAACCGTTCATTTATCCGGGCGGACGACAGAGACAGGTCCCGGGGAGAGGCGTGCAAGCGCCTGTGCAAGCTGAACCTCCATCCCCGTCTGGGTAAGACCGATCAGGATAAGCGCCCGGCTCCCCTCTTCAGTATGAATGATGACCTGTCCGATCGTCAGAGGCTCAAAGCCGTAAGCTGAGAAGTCGTTACGGACCTTATCTCCTTCGGCTTTCGGCAGGAACCTGGGGCTCAGGCTGACCCCGGCCGAGATGTCGATCGGCTGGCCCAGACGTTCGGTCGCTGCCTTCAGTGAAACAGTGTCCCGGAAAGCAATGATCATGCTGAACCCGTCCGGCCCGATCAGCACCAGCCGGCCGTCGGATGTGGGATGTTCGCGCCAGCCTTGAGGAATGGTCAGGACCGGGGGAATAAAAACATCCCCGGGCAAGGACGAAACTGCCGCGCGCCCTTCATCCAGGCGTTCGCCAGCCCCTGTCTGCGCCAGGGCAGTGGCCGGACCGAGCAGGATCACGGCTGCCAGGCAGGCTGAACGGGGGTATAAGGATAGCGGCATCAGTCAGATCCTTCCTGGCCTGCGATTTGGCTGGTCCAGCGAACAGATCAGCCAGCAAGAACCGGGCCATGCTCCTGATCACTGGAAGTAACTGCGGATCTGTCAGCCTGCGGGTGATATTGACCTGCTTGCGATCCGTCGCCGAAGCGGAACGCTTCAACGAACCGGCGGTTTAACGCTCTCTCCCCCGCGCGCCGGGGTCCGCGGGCCGCTCTGGTCAATCAGCTCGAATAAAGCCAATCTGTCTCATCGTGTCCGGTCCTTCTGGTTGAGTTTCGCAACCACAACCTCGACAGATTAGCCCGCGATGACCTTCCTCAGGTCGAATTCACACCGCCCCCCCCCAGGGACGCTAACCGTTCAGAGACCCAAATGACAGATCAGACCTTCGACATCATTATTTACGGCGCGACCAGTTTCGTGGGGCAGATCATGACCCGCTACATGTCTGAGCAATTCGGGGACGCAACGATCAGATGGGCTATCGCCGGGCGCTCGCGAAGCAAACTGGAGAAACTCAGTAAGGACATCGGATTGTCAGGCATCGAAATGCTTGTCGCCGATGCCAGCGATGAAGCGGCGCTGCAGGCCATGTGCGCACGAACCAAAGTCATCGTATCGACCGTCGGGCCTTACGCGCTTTATGGCGACACGCTGGTAAAGGTCTGTGCGGCGTCCGGAACCCATTATTGCGACCTCACAGGCGAGCCGCAATGGATCCGAAAGATGCAGGCGCGCCACGAACACGCCGCCAGGCAGAGCGGCGCATGGATCGTTCACTGTTGCGGGTTTGACTCCATTCCTTCGGACCTGGGCGTCCATTTTCTTCAGCAGCAGGCAATGAAAAAGTTCGGCCAGACCTGCAACCGGATCAACATGCGGGTCGCGAAGATCAAGGGCGGTGCCTCCGGGGGGACGATCGCCAGCATGATCAATATGGTCAAGGAAGCATCGGGAGATGCCGAGCTGCGCGCGCAATTGAAGGACCCCTACAGCCTGTGCCCGCCAGGCCATGGTTTTACGGCCCGGCAGCCCGAGGTGAAGATGGCTTATGACGAGGAGTACAAGAGCTGGACCGCGCCCTTCATCATGGCGGCCATCAATGCGCGCGTCGTGCATCGTTCCAATGCACTGAGCAATAACAGCTATGGCACCGGCTTTCTGTATGAAGAAGCGATGGTGTCCGGCGAAGGCGCCAGCGGAAAGCGCGCAGCGAGAGCGATCAGCTGGGGCATGGCCGGCGCGGTGATCGGCCTCGCTTTCGCGCCCACGCGCTGGCTCCTCGAAAACCTTGTCCTTCCCAAGCCGGGCGAAGGGCCAAGCGAAGAACAACAGCTGGGCGGCGAATACGATCTGGTCTTCTGCGGAACGACACCGCAGGGCGAAAAGATCAGATGCCGGGTAACCGGCGACCGAGACCCTGGCTATGGGTCCACGGCAAAGATGCTCGCACAGGCCGCTGCCTGCCTTGCCAGGGACGTGCCGGAAAGCACCGCGGGCGGGTTCTGGACACCGGCCACGCTCATGGGCGACAGACTGATCCAGCGGCTGCAGGCCCATGCCGGGCTGACGTTTGACCTTGAAGCCATGTGAAAATTGCAAAACGCTGCGCCGGCGCTGTGTGTTTTGCAGACAACGCCCGGGCGCACGGCGGAGGAAAAGCGAACCTCCGGAGCCTGGAACCACGATGCCAGTGGGCGCCGATTGCGCGTATGACTGTCCCCGGCGAAAAGCAGCCTCCAAACTCAAGGCGCCTGACGACCGGGCCTCAACCACACCAGCAACATCGCCCCCACCGCGAGCACCGCAATCCCGAACCAGGCCCCCGCCCCCACATAAAGGATGGCGGAGACAAGCATCGCGCCGCTCGTTAGCGTGAAGACCAGCGGCAGGACCGGATAGAGCGGCACTCGGAAGGGCCGGGGCTGATCGGGGAACTTGTACCGGAGACGGATGAGGGCAAAGCCGCTCGCGATCAGGAACATCCAGTAGATGGGCGCGGTATAGTCCACGAGGGTCTGGAAACCCTGATAGGCCGCGCCGAGCCCGACAAGGGCCAGCGAAATTACGCCTTGCAGCAGGATCGCGTTGCGCGGGCTCCGGGTGCGTTCATTCCAGCGCCCGGCCCAGCGGAGGGATGGGATCGCCGCCGCGGCGGCAAAAGTCGTCCGCGCACCGACGATGATGGTCGCGTTCAGAGACGTGAACGCCGCGGCGACCACGCCGATCGCCAGCACGAGGCCCGCCTGCGGTCCGAATGCACGGTCCATCAGGTCAGCGGCGGGCGCGTCGGAGCCGGCAAGCCCGTCGAGGCCGAGACCTCGCAACATGGCCCAGGCGGTCAAAAGGTAGAGCCCGGTGATGATCGCAATGGCAAGGATCAAGGACCGCACCATGCCGCGTTCGCCGTCCCTGACCTCGGCTGACAGCGTCGCCGATTCTGTCCAGCCGCCGAAGGCCAGCAGCACGAATACCAGCCCGTAGCCGAGCCCGCCCAGCGTCGGGGCCGCGCCCTCGCCCGGATCGGCCTGCGCGATGGCGCGCACCTCAAGCCAGACCGCCGCCGCCGCGAGGGTCAGCAGCCCCAGCATCTCGAGCGCGACCATCGCGCTGTCGCTGGCCTCGCCTTCGCGTCGCAGTTTGAGAGCGGTCGCGATGAGCACACTGGTGAAGGCATAGATCGCCGGGCCGAGAGGCCCGAGATCCAGGACCCGGTTCATATAATCCCCGATCACGAAGCCAAGCAGTGCAATCGCGCCAGTGTTGATGACGGCGAGCCGGGCCCAGGCGAACAGGAAGGCGAAGCGCCGTCCGAAGGCGCGCTCGAGGAAATGATAGTCCCCGCCGGGGTGCGCAAAGGCCGTGGCAAGTTCCGAGTAGCAGAGCGCGCCGGCCAGCGAGATCAGCCCGCCGATGGTCCAGAGGATATAGATAGCAGCTTCGGACCCCGCATTGGAGGCGACGAGCGCAGGCGACTTGAAGATGCCGGCGCCAACGACCATCCCGACCGTGACGATGGCCACGTAAGCCGCCGACTTGTGCCGCCGGATAGCCGTGCCCGCCCCGCCCGGCGCGGGGGTTTCAGACGGGGGGCCGGGCAAATTCATCATTTCTCCTGGGCAGGCTGCAGCATAGCAGGGACATGCCCCTTGCCGATCCGTCAATTAGCAAGCCTAAACAAAGGCTTGAGCGGGAGCCAATCGTATGAGCCGAATAAAGCACTAGTTTGCGCGCCAGACCCGCATGGAGCAGAACGCCGATGACGAAATTCAGAAAACACCTCATCTCAAGTTCGGCGCTCGCCGCCACCGCGCTTTTCCTCGCAGGCCCTGCCCCGCTGGCCAGTGCGCAGGAAGCGGTCAGCGATGTGCGCGCCGAGACGGTGATCGTGACAGGTACCCGGACGGAAGGGCGCACCGTTCTTGAAAGCACGGTGCCCGTGGACGTCGTCAACGCTGATGACATTGCAAGCTCCGCCACGCTCGGCGGCGAGCTTGGCTCGGCTTTGCAGACCCTCGTCCCCGCCTTCAGCTTCTCCCGTCAGTCGAACTCGTCATCCACGGACGTGGTCCGTTTCGGCCAGTTGCGCGGCCTGAACCCGGACCAGGTGCTGGTCCTCGTCAATGGCAAGCGCCGCCACACGACATCGGTCGTCAGCCTTGATGCCAAGATCGGCCGGGGCACAACGCCGGTGGACTTCAACTCCATCCCGCTCTCGTCGATCTCGCGCATCGAAGTGCTGCGCGACGGCGCCGGCGCGCAATATGGCTCGGACGCCGTGGCCGGGGTCATCAACGTGATCCTCAAGGACGGCGATGCGCCGGGCGAACTGAATGCCAGCTACGGCTTCCACCGCACGGATTTCGAACCGGCCGGCGAAACGCTCGAAGACGGCCAGACCTACAGCATTGGCGTCTCCAGGGGTTTCACCCTCGGCGAAAACGGCTTCATCCAGGTCGGCGCCGACTACCGCGACCGCGGCAACACCTCTCGCGGCGGCTCGATCAACCAGTTTGCCTTCATTTTCGGCGTTGAGCCCGACAGCGCGCTGAACCGTACCTTCGCCGGCCGCCCCGGCCTCTATCGTCCGGGCGATCCGGACGTGACCGACCTCAACCTCTGGGCCAATGGCGAAGTCGAAATCGGCGCCGGCCTCACCGCCTATGGCTTTGCGACCTACAATGACCGCGAAGGCGAAGGCGCTGCCTTCTACCGCTACCCCGACGGCCCGGCCGGTGTGCCGGGACTCTATCCGTCTGGCTACCGCCCGATCACGACCAACGACAATACCGACATCAGCCTCGTCGCCGGTCTCCAGGGCGAAACCGCCGGCTGGAGCTGGGACGCCAGCGTGAACTACGGCGAGAACGAATTCGAAGCGGGTGTGCGCAACTCAGCCAACCCGTCCCTCGGCTCGGCTTCGCCCACCTCGTTCCGCTCGGCCACCTTCAACAATTCGCAGGTCGTGCTGAACTTCGACGCCTCGCGCGAGATCACCCTCGGCACCATCGCCGCCGGTGTAGAGTATCGCCATGAGGATTACAGCACCGAAGCGGGTGACCCGGCCGCTTATGCCGTGGGCCCGCTCGCCGCAACCTTGGGCAAACGCATCGGGGCGCAGGCCGGTATCGGCCTTTCCCCGGCAGATGCCGCCTCTGTCTCGCGCGATGTCGGCGCAATCTACGCCGAACTTTCGGCAGAACCCCTGCCCGGCCTGCTGCTGGACCTGGCTGGCCGTTACGAGAACTACTCCGATGCTGGCGACGCCGTCGCCGGCAAAGTGGCCGCCCGATACGCGGTGAACAACGTGATCGGCCTGCGCGGTTCGGTCTCGAACAGCTTCCGGGCGCCGTCGCTTTCGCAGACCGCGTTCCAGTTCACGTCCACCTCGTTCGGCTCCGGCGGCGCCCTGACCACAGTACGCACGGTCGCGCCGGGCTCGCGCATCGGTCAGGCGCTCGGCGCGCCTGAGCTTGAGCCGGAAACCTCGGTGAACTTCAGCGCCGGCATCACGGCCGAGTTCGGCAATTTCGGGCTCAGCGTGGACGCGTTCCGGATCGATGTCGACGACCGCATCATCGTCAGTGAGCGGAACTTCGGCTTCGAAAGCAGGATCCTTGCTGCGACCGGCATCCCGAACGTGACGGACGTGGCCGTCTTTACCAACGGTGCCGATACCCGCACCGAAGGCGCCGAGTTCGTCGGCACCTGGTCCGGAGATGCCGGCCCCGGCGAGCTTGATCTCTCGCTCGCCTATGCGCTTGCGGAAACGCAGGTGCGCGCGGTCAAGCAGAACGCCGGTTTCGTGCCGGGCTATGTCGTGCTCGGCGTCGAGGAGCGTAACACGATCGAGACAGCGGCGCCGAAAGACCGGCTTGTCGGCTCGGCCGAATACTCGCTCGGCCGCCTCGGCCTTCTGGCCCGCGCAACCCGTCAAGGCGAGACCACCCGTATCTTCAACTTCGGGGGCGGCTTCGAGCCGGAGCAGACTTACGGCGCCAAAACGCAGCTTGACCTCGAAGCTTCGTGGCAAGTGAACGATGGCATCGAGATCGCAGCGGGCGGCAATAACGTTCTGGACGAGTATCCGGACCGCTCGAGCGCGGACATCGCCTACTTTGATGCCCTGCCCTACGACGTGCTATCGCCGATCGGCCTCAACGGCGCCTACTGGTACGTCCGTACACGGATCACATTCTGATCAAAGTGCCCGCGCAAGAGCCGCGTGCCAGCCTTCCAGAAGGCTGGCGCGCTTCTCTGCGGCCATAGCCGGTTCGAAACGCTTACCCGGAACGGCCCGCGCCGCCCAACCCGCCGCGTCAATCCAGCCGAGCTGCATCGCTGCGGCAGCGGCAGCGCCGAGGGCTGTCATTTCGCGGTAATCTGGCCTCAGAACCGGCAACGCGCAGATATCCGCGAGGAACTGCATCAGCCAATCATTTCCGACCATGCCGCCATCGACGCGAAGTTCCGCAATCGGCGCGCCGTCGCCTGCGAAGGCGGCGAGCAGGTCATGCGTCTGGTAGGCGACCGATTCAAGGCCCGCGCGGACGAGATGCGCAGCGGTGGCCGCGCGGGTGAGCCCGGCAATGAGGCCGCGCGCTTCGGCGTTCCAGTGCGGCGCGCCGAGACCGGTGAAAGCAGGCACCATATAGACGCCGCCATTGTCCGGCAGGCCGGCAGCGGCGGCCGCGCTTTGCTCCGCACTCTGAATAAGCCCCAGATCATCGCGGAGCCATTTAATCACCGTGCCCGCGTTGAAGATGGAGCCTTCGAGGGCCATCGCAGCCGCGCCGGGCAAAGCATAGCCTATCGTGCCGAGTAGGCGGTTTTGTGAGGCGGGGCGCACTTCGCCGATGTTTGCCACGAGGAAGGCGCCGGTGCCGAAGGTGACCTTCGCCTGTCCGGGCGCAAGGCAGCCCTGGCCAACAAGCGCCGACTGCTGATCGCCGAGGATTGAGCAAACCGGAATGGCGCGGCCGAACAGGGCGGGGTCAGTAACCCCATAGTCCGCGGCGCTGTGTTTCACGGACGGCAGAAGCGAGGCCGGGACGTTCAGCATCTTCGCCATCCCGGCGCTCCAGCCACCCGCGCTGCCGAGGCCAAGGCGATAGAGCAGCGTGCGAGACGCATTGGTAACGTCGGTGGCGTGGACCTTTCCGCCTGTAAGGTTCCAGAGCAGGAAACCATCAACCGTGCCGAACGCGAGTTCACCCGCTTCTGCGCGGGCGCGGGCGCCGGGCACATTGTTCAGTATCCAGCCGATCTTGGTGCCGGAGAAGTAGGGATCGAGCAGCAGGCCGGTCTCGTCCTGAACGGCGGCTTCATGGCCGCCTGCTTTGAGCGCGTCGCAGGCAGCGGCGGTGCGGCGGTCCTGCCAGACGATGGCCGGGGCGATGGGCTTGCCGGTCGTCCGCTCCCAGATGAGTGTCGTCTCGCGCTGGTTCGTGATGCCAATGGCGGCGATCCGGTCCGCGCCGCCCGCCTTGGCGATCACCGTCCGGCAGACCGACAGGGTGCGCGACCAGATCTCCTCGCCCTTCTGCTCGACCCAGCCATCAGCGGGGTATTGCAGGGCCACCTCCTCCTGCGCGAGGGCGACCTCCTGGAAATTGCGGTCATAGACAATCGCCCGCGTGGACGTGGTGCCTTCGTCGATGACGAGAATGAAATCCGCCATGTTGCCTCCCGGGTTTTCTCTTCGCCTTAGACCGGAAGATGCGCAAATTCCAGCACCGGCGCGCGCGGCGGATACGGCGCATGCCTCCATCTTTGAAACCGGCCTGCCCGCAGTCCCAAAAAAGTCGGGCCGGGCTCTCAGTCCCGGCTCAACCCACCTCCCGCCTTTATCCCCGGTCACCGAACCACCAGGGCGCCGCCGCAAAGGTGGTCGTCATGATGATGCCTGCCCGGGCATCCGCCGCCGCGAGCCGCCGCCGAAGCGCCGAACGGGCTCAAAAGTGAGGGATAAGCCGCAATTTATACCAACCCTTCCGGCGTTCAGACCGGACGTATCGAGAGCCGGAACGGGTCATCCCGGCTCGCGCCGGGATGATAGGATTACATCTCTGCGGGTGGTCGCCGATGTCAGGCGGTGACTGTCTGCTTGCGCACGAAGCCGAGGCCCTTGGCGAGCGCGGCGCGCGCGTCGTCATACTCGCGCACGAGCTGGTCCACGAACACCTGCGTCGGCATCCGGGCCTTGATGGCGCCAATGCCCTGGCCGCAGCCCCAGATGTCCTTCCAGGCCTTTGCTTCGGAGTTGCCGCCGGAGCCGAAGTTCATCTTCGATGGGTCGCTTTCAGGCAGGTTGTCAGGGTCAAGGCCGGCCGCGATGATTGACGGCTTCAGGTAGTTGCCGTGCACGCCGGTGAAGAGGTTGGTGTAAACGATGTCTTCAGCGCCGTACTGGGCGATCGCGTCTTTGTAGCCATCCGTCGCATTCGCTTCATCGCAAGAGATAAAGGCGGAGCCGATATAGGCGAGGTCCGCGCCCATCGCGAGCGCGGCAGCCACGGCGCCGCCATTGGCGATGGAGCCGGAGAGCGCCAGCGGGCCGTCGAAGAATTCCCGGATTTCCTGGATCAGCGCGAAGGGTGACAGCGTACCCGCATGGCCGCCGGCGCCGGTGCAAACGGCGATCAGGCCGTCGGCGCCTTTTTCGAGCGCCTTCTTGGCAAAGAACGTATCGATCACATCGTGCAGAACAATGCCGCCATAGGAGTGGATCGCGTCATTCACGTCCTTGCGGGCGCCGAGCGAGGTGATGATGACCGGCACCTTGAACTTCACACAGGCTTCGATGTCGTGCTCGAGGCGGTTGTTCGTCTTGTGGACGATCTGGTTGACGGCAAACGGCGCGGCCGGACGGTCCGGGTTTTTCAGGTTGTATTCGGCCAGTTCCGTCGTGATCCGGTCCAGCCACTCGTGCAGCACCGGGCCGGGGCGTGCGTTGAGGGCGGGGAAGCTGCCGACCACGCCGGCCTTGCACTGCGCGATCACGAGATCCGGGGTCGAAATGATGAAGAGCGGGGATGCGATCACCGGGATGCGCAGGTTCTGAAGGATGGGCGGCAGCGACATGAGCGTTTGACTCCAAGAGGGAAAGTTCCGGACCAGAACCTAAACTCCGGGCGCGCCGGAGCAAGCCTTACGCCGGGGGAAGCGTCACGGTTTCGCGAGGTCCGGGTCGAGGGTCAGGTCATCGTCGAGTTGGACGCCGAAGGAATTCAGCATCATCGAGACCTGGGTGTACTGGCCGACGGTCATGACGAGGTCCATGCGCTGTTTCTCGGTGAGCGAAGAGAGCTGCGCCCAGGTCTTGTCGGTGATGAAGGCGTCGCAGGTCAGCTCGTCCGCGGCGCGCAGCAGGGCCGCGTCAAGCGCGCTCCAGCCGGGGGCGTCCGGCCCGGCCTTGATGCGCGAGATCTCCTCGTCCGTCAGGCCGCACTGCTTTCCGATGCGCACATGCTGGGCCCATTCGTAGCCGGATTTCCAGTTGAAACCGGCGCGCAGGATAACGAGTTCGCGCTCGCGCGGGGCGAGGCTGTTATAGTCGGAGAGGATGTAGCCGCCCCAGCGCCCGAACGCCTTGTAGGCTTTCGGCGCGCGGGCGAGCGTGCGGAAGATGTTGAAGACGGGGCCCCTGCCGAACTGGGCGGCGAGCGCGTCTTTCTGTTCGTTGCTCAGCTCGCTGTCGGCGAGCGGCTGAATTCTCGGGCTCTTGAGGCGCATCTGTCTGTTTCCTCCGGTGTTTCTTTGCACCGGAGTAAAGGCCGAAGGCTTGCGAGGAACAAGGCCCCCCGATTGTCAGATCGTGGCGGGCCCGAAGATCGGCGCACTGGTCCGGTCGAGCGTCGATACGCGGGTGCGCGACGGATCGTCGGCGGCCTTGTCGATGGCGGTCACGGTTGCGGCGTCCGCAATGCCGGTCACCTCAAGGCCGTTCTCCTGCTGGAAGGCGACCACTGCCCGGCGCGTGCCCTGACCGAAGGCGCCATCCACGCCGCCGGTGGCGATGCCGAGGGTTTCGAGGTCCTGCTGGAGTTCGCGCACGCGCGGGCCCTTGCTGCCGACCTTCAGCGGCTTGAGTGACGGTGTCTCTGGCGAGGCAGCCGCTGCGAGAATAGCGTCCTCACGCGGAACCGGCGCAAAGGTATAGGGCTTCTGGGTTACCGCCAGCGCGGTTTCGGTCCAAACGATGCGCAGGTCTTCGTGATTGGCGGCGGCGGCCGCGTTGGGGTCGCCCCGGTTCACAGCGCGTGATACCTTCACCGCGTCGTTGGTGTCGGCAAGTTCGTTCAGTCCGTTGGTCTTCCAGAAGGCGGCGGCCACTTCGATTGACTTGGTCAGGTCGCGCTTGATGATATCGGGATCATTCACGAGGTCTATGCCGGCGGCTTCGCCGTACCGGGTGTAGTTGTCACGGCCGGTGAGCTGGATGAAGCCGCGGCCGCGGAACTTGTGTCCGTCGCCCTCCTGCGTATTGCCGAGATCCGCACGGCCGCCATAGACGGTGTTGGCAATCAGTTCCGGCTTGCGGGCATGCTGTTTGGCAAGGATCGGATTGCGGCGGTAAACCCGGAACGTCTTGATCAGCCCTTCGGCGGAATAGCTGAGACTTTCTTCGGTGTATTTGAGCCAGCCGGTCTCCACCAGGCCTTGCCCGAAGAAGTGGCCGAGGCGCAGCGCGGTGTTGATCTCATAACGCTCCAGCACGGACCAGGAATCGATGATGGCCTTCATGTAGCGGCCCTGCGTGCCGAGCTTCAGGATATCCCATCCCTTGCGTCCCGGCAGAAGCCGGGCGATGCGGTCAAGGTCGACATCGCCGACACCCTTGATCGTAACGAAACTTGCCATGTCCCACCTCCCTGACCCGCGCAATGAGGCAAGTATAGCCGGATTTGCGACAAATGCGTGACTGGCAGATCAGTCCGCGGGATCGCTGCCTTTTTGCCCAAGCAGTCGGCCGGCGAGCACGCCGGCCAGGGCCGCGATGATCAGCGTCTTCGTTGATCCGCCATCCAACGCGAGGCCAGTCAGCGTTCCAAGCGCTGCTTCCTGGCGCGCTGCGGCGACTTGCCTGGCGCGCTCTTCTTCAGCGCGGGCCGATATGCCGGCGAACCAGAACACGATGCCCGCCATGCCGAAGAAGCCAAGGGCGATGATGGCGAGCGCAGCCCAGGTGCTCATGTGCCCGGCGAGGAAGAACGCGAGCGCGCCGACCGCCAATACATAGGCCGTCAGCAGGAAGATGATCGCGGTGAGGGTGTAGCCCACGCCCCTGGCTCGCCGCGAGACGGCGCCGCCAATATCAACATTGGCGAGCGACATGAGCGAGGAGAGAAGCGGCAGGAGACGCATGGCGCGGGATCAGCGGCGCAGCAGCAACGACGCCAGGAAGCCGGCGCCAAAAGCGATCAGCAAGGCCTCGAGCGGATGATCGCGGGCCGTCTGGGTGACTTTCTTTTCGGCATTACCGGCTTGCTTTTTCGCTTCAGCCAGAACGTCGCGAAGGTCTTCGATGACCTGCTGGGCGGGACCGCTGGCGATGGAACTGGAAAACTCGGACGCCTGCTTTTCAGCCTTGCCGGCGACGGCGCTCAACAGCTCGTCGAGATCGGCGCGCAGGGAGGCGAGACGGGCTTCGAGCTCTTCGGATGTTTTTTCAGCGGCCGCTTTGACGCGTTTGGAAGCGTTGGAAGGCGTGTCAGACATTTTGATCACCTATGGTTAGCGATTCAGGCTGCTGGCAGTGGCCGGGACACTGCGGGGCTGAGCGTTCTTGTACGCCGGAATGCTGAAGTTGCAGTATAGAACATGGATGAAACTGGGCACGCCACCCAATTCATTCAGGTGAAGAACCTGTAACGCAGCCGCCTCAGCCGCGGCCCATGCGGGCTCGCAGCATCTGCAAACAGGCCGGCTGCCGGTGCACCGGGCTGAACAGGTCGCCTGGACCGGCCTCAGCGATGAGACGGCCGAGCCGGAGACCAGGCACATCTGCCTGCGAATCAAGCCAGTCGCCCATCGGTGCGCTGACCGGGATCGGCGAGCAAGCGACGCCGGCAGACGGCGGCGTGCGGATGTGTCCCGTCGGGGGGTTAGGCAGGTTTTGCGTGCCGGATTGCCCGGACGGGCGCAAGGCGCGGCCCCGGTTTTGCGAACAATTCTCATTCGCTTCTCTGTCAGGCCCGGTCAGGCGGCGCACGCGGGTGTCGATGTGTCCCGAAGGAAACGGTTCACAAGGCCCCCCGGAATGCCCTAAATCCCGCGCCATGCCCGATGACATACTCCCCTTCAGTTCCGCCTTTCCCGAAGCAACCGAAGCCGACTGGCTGCGCGAGGTCGAAAAGGCCTTGAAGGGCAAAGGCGCCGAGACGCTGACCCGCAAGACAGCGGACGGCCTCGGCATCAAGGCGCTTTACCGCGAAAGCGATTTTGCAGGCGCGGGCGATCCGCTGGGCAGTCCCGGCGCGGCGCCGTTCCTGCGCGGCAAGACCGCAGCGCCCGACAAGTGGCTGCCCTGGGATATCCGGCAGGCCTTCGCGCATCCTTCGCCCGAACAGACCAATGCGGAGATCCTTCGGGATCTTGAGCGCGGGGTCTCGTCGATTGAACTGCGAACCGATGGCACCGGAGCGAACGGCGTGCAGCTTTGCACGGCAGACGATTTTGCGGCCGCGCTTCGCGGCGTGGATACGTCCATCGCGGCAGTGGCCCTCGACTCAGGCCGCGGCTTGGGCACGCGCACGGCCGGGCTGCTTGGTCAGTGGGCTGAGGGAACGGGACACGCGGCGGAACTGAAGGCCGATTTCAACATGGACCCGCTCGGCGCGCTGGCAAAAACGGGCCGTATCGAAGGCGGCCTCGACGCGGCGTTTGCCAAAGTTGGCGCGCTCTCGAAGGCGCTCGCCGAGGCATTTCCATCTGCAAACCTGCTGCGCATTGATGCCACGCTTGTCCACGAGGCAGGCGGATCGGAGGCGCAGGAACTAGGCGCCCTCATCGCGTCGGCCATCGACACGCTGCGGCGCATCGATGGCGCGCTGGATGCAAAGACGGCTGCAGGCCGCATTGTGTTCGCGGTCGCGCTCGACGCCAACTACGGTGTGGGCATCGCCAAGCTGCGCGCCGCGCGGCGCTTGTGGGCCCGCTGCCTTGACGCGCTGGGCTTTGAGGCGGCGCCGATGCGCCTGCAGGCGATCACTTCGGCCCGCATGCTGACAAAGTATGATCCGTGGACGAACATGCTGCGCAATACGTCTGCCGCGTTTGCAGGCGCTGTAGGCGGCGCAGACATTCTCACCGTGCGCGCGTTCAACGAAGCGCTGGGATTGCCGGAAGAACTTGGCCGCCGGATTGCGCGCAATACGCAGATAATTGCGATGGAAGAAAGCCAGCTTGGCCGCGTGGCGGATGCGACCGGCGGGGCATGGTTCACCGAGGCGCTGGCAGATGATCTCGCCATGGCGGCCTGGGCCGAGTTCCAGCGCATCGAGACCGAGGGCGGCTTTGCGGGATCCTTGATGGCTGGCAGGTTCCAGGCGCGGGTCGCCGCAGTGCGCGACGCGCGGGCCAAAGACGTCGCGCGGCGTAAGATTCCACTGACCGGCGTCAGCGAGTATCCCTTGCTGGAAGAGATTGCAGCGCCCGTCGCCGAAGTGACAGCGCCGAAGGCGAAAGCGGTGACGGACGCAGGCCTCAAGCATTTCGTGAAAGCCTTGCCAGTGGCTGGCAAAGATGCCGTGGCCGCAGCGCTCGAGCCGGTCCGCCTCGCCGCGCCGTTCGAAGCGCTGCGCGGCGCAGCCGCACGCGCAGCTCGTCCGCCGGCGGTGTTTCTGGCAACGCTCGGCAGCCTCGCGGAGTTCACCGCGCGGGCAGATTTTGCGCGCAACCTGTTTGCGGCTGGCGGCATTGCCTCGAAGGAGCCACCCGTGCCGCCGCGCACGACGGCCGAACTTGCCGCCGCTTTCAAGGCTTCGGGGTGCACGCTGGCCGTGCTGTGCAGTACCGACAAGATTTACGCGGCCGAGGCGTCTGCCGCGGCTGGCGCACTCAAGACCGCGGGGGCCCTGCGCGTCTGGCTGGCCGGCAAGCACGAGGGAGATGGGATTGATGCCAACATCTTCGCGGGCGCTGACGTGATCCACATCCTCGAACTTGCGCAGGCTGAACTCGGAGTATCCGCATGACGAAGTTCCCTGATTTTACGAAGCTCTCGCTCGGGACGCCCGCCGCGCAGGCAGGCATGCTGAAACTCGGCGAGACCTGGGAGACACCGGAAGGCATTGCAGTGAAGACGGCATACACGGCAGCCGACCGCGCGGGCCTGGATTTCGTCGATGACTATCCGGGCCTCGCGCCATTCGGACGCGGGCCCTACCCCACCATGTACACGAACCAGCCCTGGACGGTTCGTCAGTATGCGGGTTTCTCGACCGCTGAGGATTCCAACGCTTTCTACCGCCGCAACCTGGCCGCGGGCCAGAAGGGCTTGTCAGTGGCGTTCGATCTCGCCACGCACCGCGGTTATGATTCCGATCACGTCCGGGTCTCCGGCGATGTCGGAATGGCGGGTGTGGCGATCGACTCGATCTATGACATGCGTACGCTGTTTTCCGGCATTCCGCTGGACCAGATGTCGGTATCGATGACGATGAACGGCGCGGTGCTGCCGATCCTCGCGCTGTATATCGTCGCGGCCGAGGAACAGGGCGTGCCGCCGGAAAAGCTCGCCGGAACGATTCAGAATGACATTCTGAAAGAGTTCATGGTGCGAAATACCTATATCTATCCGCCGAAACCCAGCATGCGGATCATTTCGGATATCTTCGCCTACACCTCGCAAAAGATGCCGAAGTTCAACTCAATCTCGATTTCCGGCTATCACATGCAGGAAGCGGGCGCGACGGCGGACCTAGAGCTTGCGTATACGCTGGCGGACGGCATCGAATACATCCGCGCAGGCGTGGCCGCAGGTCTGGACGTGGACGCCTTCGCGCCGCGTCTGTCCTTCTTCTGGGCCATCGGCATGAACACCTTCATGGAAGTTGCCAAGATGCGCGCCGCGCGCCTTATCTGGGCGAAGCTCGTGAAAGAAAACTTCGCGCCGAAGTCCGACAAATCCCTCAGCCTGCGGACACATTCCCAGACTTCCGGCTGGAGCCTCACGGCGCAGGACGTTTACAACAACGTCATCCGCACTTGCCTTGAAGCGATCGCCGCAGCGGGCGGGCAGACGCAGTCGCTGCACACCAACAGCTTCGACGAGGCGCTCGCATTGCCGACGGACTTCTCGGCCCGCATCGCACGCAACACCCAGATCCTGCTGCAACAGGAAGCGGGCGCCTGCCAGTCGATCGACCTGTTCGGCGGCAGCTATTATGTCGAGCGCCTGACACATGACCTTGCCGCGAAGGCGCTGAAGCACATCGCCGAGGTGGAAGCCATGGGCGGCATGGCGAAGGCCATCGAGGAAGGCTTGCCGAAACTGCGCATCGAGGAGGCCGCCGCCAATACGCAGGCGCGCATCGATAGCGGCACGCAGACCGTCGTCGGCGTCAACAAGTTCCTGCTGGATGAGGACGAAGACGTCCCTGTACTGAAGGTCGACAATGCGGCCGTGCGACGGATGCAGCTTGAAAAGCTTGCGCGGCTGAAAGCCGAGCGCAATGGCGCGGACGTCGAGGCGAAGCTGAACGCGATTGCGGACGCGGCGGCCAGTGGCAAGGGCAACCTGCTGGAGCTGGCGGTGGACGCCGCGCGCGCCAAAGCAACTGTCGGCGAGATTTCGGAAGCCGTGGAACGCAGCCAGGGCCGCCACAGCGCGGTCATCCGCTCGATCAAGGGCGTGTATGGCGGAGGCGTGAAGGGTAATGACAAGGCCGAGCACGCGCAGGCGCTGGCCGCGAGGTTCGAGAAGGTGCATGGCCGCCGCCCGAAGATCTACATCGCCAAAATGGGCCAGGACGGACACGACCGCGGCCAGAAGGTGGTCGCCTCCGCGCTGATGGACCTTGGCTGGGAGGTCGAGATCGGCCCCTTGTTCCAGACGCCGGAAGAAGCCGCGCGGGATGCGCGCCAAGCGGGCGTCGATATCGTCGCTGCGTCCTCACTCGCGGCTGGCCACCTGACGCTGGTGCCCGAGCTGAAACGCGCGCTCGGCAACGAAGGCGCAGCGACGGCGCAGATCATCGTGGGCGGCGTGATCCCGCCGCAGGATTTCGACGCCTTGCGCTCGGCCGGCGCCGCCGCCATCTTCCCACCGGGCACCGTGATTGCCGACAGCGCGATTCGCATGCTCGAATTGCTGGACGGCAAGACGGATCCGGCCCTGGCGGCAGCGCAATAGGAACCCGCAAATGATCATCACGACCACCTCCTCCATCGATGGCCGCCGAATCGTTGCCTACAAGGGGATTGCCTGCGGTGAGGTCGTGTTCGGCGCCCACCTCGGGAAGGATATCCTTGCGAGCTTCACCAATCTCGTCGGTGGCCGTTCGGAATCCTATGAAAGCTCGCTGCGCGAGACACGCGACGGGGCGATCAGCGAGATGATCGAGGAGGCCAAGCGCCTCGGCGCAAACGCGGTTGTCGGCGTGAAGTTCGATTACGGCGTGGTCGGCCAGCAGGGCTCGATGATGATGGTGGCCGTCTCCGGCACGGCGGTTGTGCTCGAGTGAGCGCGTTTGCGCTGACGGCGCCGGGAACCGAGGAATTCCTCAGCTGCGCGGAAGCATGCTTTGCCGCGCTGCCGGCTGTCATGCGGCAAGCGGCGGGCGACGTGCGCATCGTCGTCATGGATTATGCCGAGGATGAGATCCTCGACGACATGGAAATCGACGACGCCCTCGAATTGACGGGGCTGTATGTCGGCACGCCGCTGACACTCGAGAGCGTGACCCAGCCTGCGATGGAGCGTCCACTCATCTATCTTTATCGAATGCCAATCCTGTTCGAATGGGCGGCGCGCGGCGACGCGACGATCGAGGAGCTGGTCTCGCACGTTTTCATTCACGAGCTTGGCCATCACTTTGGCTGGTCCGATGAGGAAATCGACGCGAAACTGGCGGAAGAGGATGAAAACTGATCGCCTGTTTGCAGGCCCGAAAAAATGTGACACCCCTTTAAGCTGGCAAAGCCGAAGGGACAGGTCATGAGATCATTAATTTTTATAGCGGCCGCGCTGCTGCTCAGTGCTTGTTCGCAAGACGCAGCGGCGCCGTCAGCCCCTGAAGCCGGGGTTGCGGAACAAGCCGCGGCGGTTGCGAACACCGAAAACGACCCGGCGCCGACCTTGCCGCAGACGCCGGCGGCGCCCGCGGACGCATTGGCAGGCCTGGCGGAGCCTGCACCGGCGACCCCGGTGCCAACTCAGCCGGTTCAGCAGGCGGTTGGCGACGAGCGCGATGCCCGGATGGTGGGCATCTGGGTGAACGAGGACAACATCAACAGCGGCGGCGGAGACTTTGCCTCCTACTCAACCGTGATGACGATGGAGCTGTATCCCGATGGCCGGGTTCTTCAGTACACAGAATCAGTGGGCGGCGGCGGCGACTGGTCCTATGACGGCGGACGCACGCTGGATTTCGACGGCCAGTGGCGCGCCGATGGGCAGACGCTCTACGTCTATGCGGCGCCGCTGCCGGACTTTACGCCGGTTGCGACCTATAGTTTCTCGGGCGAATACCTCGTCACGCAATCCGACATGGGCCGCCTCATATGGCAGCGCCGGGGATAAATGAACAGAAGCAACGCGGGAGGACGCGCGATGACGGAACTTGATGGATTGGGCCTGGCGCAGCTTGTCCGGGACAAGAAGATCTCGGCGTCCGAACTGCTCGACGCCACGCTCGCCCGCGCTGAAAAAGCCCAAGAGCGGATAAACTGCTTTGCGGCCCTGTATCCGGACCTTGCGCGCGAGCAGATCGCGAGATGTGGCCCCCAAGGGCCTTACGGCGGTGTGCCGTTCGTGACGAAGGATCTCTCGGTGGGCGTGAAAGGCGCGCCGCTGACCGGCGGCAGCCGCGCCTACAGGGATACGGTTTCTGCCGAAGATACAACGCTCACGAAACGCTACCGAGAAGCCGGTCTCGTCTTCTTCGGGTCGACAACGACGCCGGAATTCGGCCTGACCCTGACGACGGAATCCACACTCTACGGCCAGACGCGCAATCCCTGGGACCGCACGCGCATCGCAGGCGGATCGTCCGGCGGCGCCGCAGCGGCGGTGGCGGCGGGCGTCCTGCCGGTGGCGCAGGCAAGCGATGGCGGCGGCTCGATCCGTATCCCGGCGGCCTGCTGCGGCGTGTTCGGGCTAAAGCCCTCGCGCGGACGCGTGCCGATGGGGCCGTCGCGAACCGAGGGCTGGAATGGTCTGTCCACGGTGCATGTGGTCAGCCGCACGGTGCGCGACAGCGCTGCGCTGCTCGACCTGACGCATGGGCCGGAAACCGGCAGCCGCTATATCGCGACCCCGCCTGCCCGCCCCTATCTCTCTGAACTGGAGAAGGACCCGCGTCCGCTACGCATTGCGCTGTGGCGCACGGCGCCGAATGGTACAAAACCGGATGCCGACGCGGCAGCCGGACTGGAAGCGACTGCGAAACTGCTCGAAAGCCTCGGACATATCGTGGTTGAGGCCGGTCCGATCCTGAACGGTGAGGCGCTCGGCAAGGCGGCGCTGTTCACGATCTCGGCGAATATCGCAGCGCAGCTCGATGAGCATGGCCAGGCGCGCGGACGGCCCGTTGGCGACGACGAGATTGAACCCATCACCGCCGGCATGGTGCAACTCGGACGCACTGTTGCGATGGCGGAGCTTGCCAAGGCGAACAATACGTTCATCACGGCGGCCATTCAGTACGAGCACTTCCTCGATGCCGGGGGCTTTGACCTCACCCTCTCCCCCACCCTTCACCGCGCGCCGGACCTGCTGGGCACGATGGCGCTGACGGCCGACCGGCAAAAAATGGGCGAAGCCGTCGCCGGGTTTGCGCCGCACTGCGCGGTGTTCAACCAGATCGGCGCGCCGGCCATGTCGGTGCCACTACACTGGACCGCGCCGACAGCAACCGCGCCCGCAGGATTGCCCATCGGCATGATGTTCGGCGCGCGTTATGGCGCTGAAGGCCTGCTGCTGAACCTTGCGGGACAACTCGAACGCGCAGCGCCCTGGGTGCACCGGCGGCCGCCGGAGTGGGCCGGGTGAGCGCGGAGACGCGAACCTGGCGCGCGGGCGGATGCCATTGCGGCGCCGTGCGGTTCGAAGCGGAGTTGCCGCTGGCCTTCGAAGTGGAGGACTGCAACTGCTCGATGTGCGCGATGAGCGGCAATGTCCATGTGATCGTGCCGGCCAGCCGGTTCAGGCTTCTTCAGGGCGCGGAGCAACTCGGCAAGCACACCTTCAACACGCACAAGGCGGTTCACCTCTTCTGCACAACCTGCGGCATCAAGAGCTTCTATATCCCCCGCTCAAACCCGGACGGGTACGCCGTGACCTGGCGATGCCTCGATGACTGGGACAAGCTCACCGTGACCGTGGTGGCGTTTGACGGGCAGAACTGGGAGGCGAATGCGGGCCGCCTCGCTCACAAATCGATCGACTAGGGCGCGCCGTCCTCTTCGCGGCGGCGCTCGTCCCTGCGCTCACGGAACTTTTCGAACCGATCATGGCGCTGCATGCGCTTGTCGAGGTTGTTGGCCATGAGTTTGGCCACAAGCCCGCGCTGCTCGGCCGACAATTCGTCCATGCCGTCCAGCATGCGATTGGCAACGGTGTCCCGCGCCGTCCCGTCAGCGGCGCGCAACTCGGCCAGCGCGGCGCGCGCCGCTGTTTCGTCATACGGTTCGGCCGTCAATATCTCGACGAATTTCCGTTCGGCCTCACGGCCGGCTTCAATCTGAGAGCGGCCCTCGGCGACGCTGTCGCGTAGCAACCGGCGCACCACATCCCGTTCGTGCTGGCTGAGTTCAAAGCCCGGCCCTCCCGGCATTCCGCCCGGACCCGGCGGCGGGCGCGGCGAAGACCGCAGGAAGATGCCGGCCACGAGGCCAATCAGCACCAGATTGCCCAGCACCGACGCGGTCAGCAAAAACGGGAAACGGCGTTTCGGCGTGTCGTTCATTCGGCAATTCCTTCAGACATGGCCGCCGGATCATAGCCGATGGCTTCCTCGAGCAAGGCCTGCACATCGTCCGTTTCGCTATCCGCGCTGGCGCTGGGCGCCGCCATAAGGCCCATGAACAGGCCGGCGGCGAGCGCGGCGGCGCCGCTGGCCGGCGCCCAGGGGGCAAACTTCGGCACGCGCAAGGCGCCGCCTGCGCGCTTCGGTTTCGGCGCCGACGCAATCAGCGCCGCGGTCAGCGCGGGCGGCGGAAACACGTCCGGCATCTGGGCCAGCGCCGCGTCGAGCGCGCGCGCCTCGGCAATGGCCGTCGCGAACCGCTCGGGATGAGCGGCGAGCAGCGCCCGCGCCGCGCCGCGCTCCGCTTGCGGGAAGGCCGACGGATCGGCGCCCCAGGATTCGATGAGTTCAATCAGACGGTCTTCAGTCACGGGCTGGGGCTCCTTTCCAGCAGGTGTGCGCGCAAGGTGCGCCGCGCGCGGGCAAGAAGGCTTTCGAGGGCTTCAACGCTCACATCCATGATTTCCGCCGCCTCGGCCTGTGAATGTCCCTGCAGGGCGCAGAGCGTCAAGGCGGCGCTCTGGCGCTCTGGCAGGGCGCTGATCGCCTGCTCTATGGCAAGCACGCGCTGTGACTGGTCAAGCGCCTCCTGCGGCGAAAGGCGCGTATCGGCGAGATCCGGCAACTCGCCGGGCAGCGATTCGCGGCGCTTGCGCAGCCGGTCGTAACAAAGATTGAGCGCGACCCGGTGCAGCCAGGTCGAGAATTTTGCGCGCGGCTCCCAGCCGGGCAGCGCCTTCCAGGCGCGGATGAAGGTTTCCTGGGTCACGTCTTCAGCCTCGCCGCGGTCGGACAGCATGCGGGTGGCCAGGCTGAGCACGCCGGGGCTGTAGCGATTGACAAGCGCGCGCACTGCAGCCGCATCGCCCGCTGCGGCGCGCGTGATCTGGTCAAGGTCAGACGAAAAAGCCACGCGGCAGGGTTTATCCGATTCCGGGCCGGAGACCCGCACAACAATTGCCACGGGGAAGCAATCGCCATCTCATGGCTCCGGCCCGGCTCAGGGGTCCTTACCGGGCGGCGGGCTTCTCCCGCCATTTGCCGCGGTGCTCCTTCATCTTGGCTTTGGCAGCTTCCTGCTCGGCTGGCGTGATGTTGCCGTCGCCGTCGGTGTCAGCCTTTGCGAAGCGGGAGAGACGTTGCGCCGTGAACTCGATCTGGCTCCATTTGCCGTCACCGTTGGAATCAGCGGCCGCAAAGCGCTCGGCGGATTTCTCTGCCATCTTCGCCTTGCGGGCTTCCATCCTGGCCGGATCGCGGTCGCCTTTCGGCTTGCGTCGTTCACCGCCTTCGGCCTTCTCTGCCCATTTCGCCTGCATCTCAGCACGGCGGGCTTCGCGGGCCGATTTCATTTCGTCCCGGGTGAGGAAGCCGTCCTTGCTGGCATCGATCTCGGCGAACCGGGCGAGAGCCGCAGCTTCAGCTTCGCTGCGGGCAATGGTGCCATCAGCGTTGGCGTCAAGCTTCCCGGAAGGGTTTGCGCCTTTGTGACCGTGGGCGTTTGCGATCATCGGGACGGCCAGCGCGAATGTCAGCGCCGTGGCCGCGGCGAGTGTCAGTTTCTTCATGGGGTAAACTCCTTGTTGATCCCAGCGACTGTCAAACGGCGCGCGTTCAGGATTCCGTCGCCCGCAGGTGCAGTTTTTCGCGGGCAAGCTGGTGGACCCGGGTTTTGACGGCAAGAATGCGCGCCTCAAGGTCCTCAAATGCCTCTTCCCCGGCGGCCCGGCACATCCGCGCCTTCAGGCCATCCGGGAGCGATCCTTCGACGGGGCCGCTGCCCAGCGCGAGGCGCTGCAGTTGCTGTATGCCGGAGAGGAGGTTCAGCGCCGCACGCAGGAAACACCAGTCTTCGCTGTCTGCCCCGTCGGCGTCCGCGAGCCCTGAGAGCGCCCGGGCCGTGTTCGGGCGCACCAGGTCAGGCCGGGCCCGCTGCAGCATTTCCTGCTGGGCCATGAACTCGATGTCGATGAGGCCGCCCTCGGCGGTCTTGAAGTCCCATAAACCATACCCGGGCTTCTCGCGGTAAAGCGTCTGGCGCATCTCGGAGACATCGGTGGGTATCTGCTTGCGCCTTGGGCTGCGGGCGCGCGTGCAAATCGCATCGGCGGCCATCTGGTGCACGGTTTCACCCAGCGCCGCGTCGCCGGACACGAAGCGAAGCCGGGTCAATGCCATGTGCTCCCAGGTCCAGGCCTCCTCGTTCTGGTAATGGCTGAACCCTCCGAGTTTCACCGCGACCGGTCCAGCGCGGCCGGAAGGGCGCAGCCGCATGTCCACCTCATAAAGTTCCCCCTCGGCAGTAGGCGCGGTGAGGCCGGTGATCAGGCGCTGCGTCAGGCGGGTGAACCAGGTCTGCGCATTGTCGCTCGCCGAGTCGTAGATCACGATCAGGTCGAGATCGGATCCGGCCGTCATTTCCTCGCCCCCAAGCTTGCCCATGCCGAACACAGCCCAGCGGCCGGGGACGTGCCCGTAGCGCCGCGCCGTCTCGGCCTCGGCGACGCAGGCCATATAGCGGATCGTCTCGTCGGCCAGGCGGGTCCAGACGCGCGCCGCCTCCTCCGGACGGATCAGGCCGTGCAGCAAGCGGTGCCCGGTCAGGAAACTCTGTTCACGATGATACCGGCGCCAGGCATCGAGCGCGATGTCGAACGTCCCGGCGGCTGATGCATCCGGGGCCACGGGCACGGCGTTGGACACGAGCGCTTCCAGCAAATCCGGGCGCCGGGCGAGGACGCGCGCCAACCGCGGCGCAAGCGCAAGCGTCGCCACAAGATCAGACAACAAGTCCGGCCGCGCAAGCAGCATCGACAATGTCTGCACACCGGAGGACAGGCCTTCAAAGAACCGGGATGTCCAGAGGAAAGCCAGGTCCGGCTCGCCCGTCTCGCCCATCGCCTTGAGCATCCCGGGCAGGATGGCGGTCAGCAATTCACGCCCGCGCGCCGTCCGCGTCGCCGGTACGCGGCCACGGTGCCAGTTACGGATCGTGTCAATCGCTGAGGACGCGTTCGAAAAGCCGAGACCTGACAGCGTTTGCACCGTACCCGGATCATCATCCACCCCTGTGAAGACGAGGTTACCGAGTTCGTGCGATTCGGCGGCGCGGCCTTCCTGCGCGAACAGGCCGTCATAAGCGCGCTGGACCTCGCGGCGGGTGGCGAGCAGGTCAGGCCCGAAGGCTTCCAGCGCATCATAGCCGCATAAAAAAGCGAGGCTTCCGCGCTCGGCCGGATCGGCAGGCACGGTGTGCGTCTGTTCGTCATGGCGCATCTGAATGCGGTGTTCGACGTTGCGCAGCGCACGGTAGGCGGCCGTCAGCGTTTCCGCCGTTGCGCGCGACACGACACCGGCTGCAGTCAGCGCCGCGAGCGCGCCGAGCGTCGTGTTGTCACGCAGCGCCGGATCACGCCCGCCGAGGATCAGCTGCTGGGTCTGCACGAAAAACTCGATCTCGCGAATACCGCCAGGCGCCAGTTTGACGTCCGGCGAGACGGTGCTGAAATCATCCGCGCCGACCTTGGTGTTGATCATTCGCTTGATGGCCTGGATGTCACCGACCGCCCAGTAATCGAGATTGCGGCGCCAGACATATGGCTCGAGACGGCGCAGGAACTTTGAGGCGGCCACCGCGTCACCCGCAGCAAACCGGCCCTTGATCCAGACCATTCGTTCCCAGTTCTGACCCGCGCTCTCATAGTAGAGTTCTGCCATCTCGGTCGAAACCGCGAGCGGCGTGGAGCCCGGATCGGGGCGCAGGCGCAGATCGGTGCGGAAGACATAGCCGCCAGCGGTTATGTCGTGCATGATCCGCACGACGTCTCGCACCACCTTCTGCGCCGCCTCGCTGGCATCCAGCTTTCCGCCGTCGAACCGGCCAGGTTCGTAGAATACCGCGATGTCGATATCGCTTGAATAGTTGAGTTCAAACGCGCCCATCTTGCCCAGGGCGATCGCGAATAGCCCCTCGCCGCTCAGTCCACGCGCGCCGAGCGCCGCGCGGAAGGCTGCTTGCAGGCAGTCCCCTGCAAACTGCGTCAGCCCTCGCGTCACCTCCATTACGTCGCGCGCGCCGGAGAGATCGTCGGCCGCGAGCGACAGATGGGCTTCGAGCTTCGCCGCGCGCAGCACCGCCATGGTCTCCTCGACACTGGCCTGCGGCGACAGATCGGCCACCCTTTTCAGAGCGCCTTCGAAGCTGACGCCCACACCGCGTTCGATGAGCCGGCGGAGATACGGCGCGTGCGGCGCAGCCAAATCAAGTGCCGCGGCAGAATCGGAGGCGATTGGGCGCAGGTCCAACATGTAAAAGGCTTAGACGAGGCTGCGGCGCGCGACAAATCCAATCCTGCCCGGCGGGGGCAAAAGGCAGGCCGCGGCGCCGAGGCCTGTTTCAGTTGTCCGGCCGGTTTGCTATCAGAGGCGCATGAAGACCCTGCTCGCCGCCGCATTCCTTGCGCTTCTTGCCGAGGCCCCGCTTACCGACCCTGAGGCGGAAGCCCGGGCGCAGTTGCTGATGCGGGAAATCCGCTGCGTCGCCTGCGAGAACGAGCCGGTATCGCAATCCTCGGCCCCGATTGCCGAGGATATGCGCATCCGGATCCGGGAACTTGTCGCCTCCGGCGCGTCCGATACAGAGGTCCGGGACTGGTTTGTCAGCCGGTATGGGGATTTCGTGCTGTTCCGCCCGCCTGCCCGCGACGTCTCCGGCTGGCTGCTTTGGGGACTGCCTTTCCTGCTGCTGGCCCTCGGCGGCGCAGCCGCCCTGGTCCTGGCGCGCAAAGCGCGCGGACGGGCACCTTCGATCGAGGCCGAAGACGTCTGACCCCGGATGGCCGGTCTGCAGAGACCGGTTCACATCCCGCGGAAATCACCTAACTGTCTTTTAATGACCACATTGCCTGTGGCATGTTTATGCTCTGTCACGTCGCCGGAAATGGCGACATTTTCAAATCTCCGGAGAGATTGATGAACAAATTTGGCGTTTCGGCCCAGACGCTTGTTGCGGCGGCTTTCGGCGCAGCGATCATGGGCTCGGCGATAGCCGTTCCTCGTCTTCTGGCCCCCGAGGCCGGCGCGCAACCGATCGCGATCCAGGCGCCCCCCGGCGCGCCGCTCAGCTTTGCGGACCTGATCGAAAAGGTCGAGCCAGCGGTCGTGTCGGTTAACGTCGTCTCTACGCAGGAAGTCAGCGAACTCGGGGACATGGACCAGTTCTTTGAACAGTTCCGCGGGATGCCAGGGCTCGATGAGTTTTTTGAGGAGCGCCGCCAGCAGCAACAGGAAGAGCAGGAAGATCCGCGTTCCCGCGAGTCCCGCTCCCTCGGCTCCGGATTTTTCATTTCCAAGGACGGCCTTGTCGTCACCAACAACCATGTCGTGGAACGCGCCACCCAGATCCAGATCGTGATGAGCGACGGACGCGAACTCGACGCAGAACTGGTCGGCGCCGATCCGCTGACCGATCTCGCCGTCGTTCGTGTCAAAGAACCCGGCGCATACCCTTATGTGAAATTCGGCACCTCGAAAGACATCCGCAAGGGTGACTGGGTCATTGCGCTCGGCAACCCCTTCGGCCTCGGCGGCAGCGCCACGGCCGGCATCCTCTCCGCCGATGGCCGCGAACTGGGCGCTGGCAGCCCCTATACCGACTTCCTGCAGATCGACGCGCCGATCAACCGGGGCAACTCGGGCGGACCGACCTTTGACCTCAAGGGCAACGTGATCGGCGTTAACTCGCAGATCCTGTCACCCAGCGGCGGTTCAGTGGGTATCGGCTTTGCCATCCCGGCCGAACTGGCGAAGGAAGTCACCGACACGCTGATCAAGTCAGGCCGCGTCTCGCGCGGCTGGCTCGGCGTCCAGATCGGTGACCTGCCGCCGGAGTTTGCTGAAGCGCTCGGTATCGAAGGCGTCGAAGGCGCACTGATTGCCGACGTCACCGTAGGCAGCCCGGCTGAACGCGCAGGCTTGAAGCGCAACGACATCATCCTGTCCGTGAACGGCCAGAAGGTGACCGACTCAACGTCCACCACCCGCGTCGTCGCCAAGCTGATTGCGAACACGCAGAACAAGTTCGACATCCTGCGCGATGGCAAACCGAAGACCATCAATGTCACGGTCGGCGAACGCCCGGCGGACCCTGCCGCGGCCAATCCGGCCACCGGCGGCGGCAGCGGTAAATCGGACAAGGATGCGCCTTCGGCCGTCCCCGGCGTACTGCTGAAGGATTTCGGCGTCCGCCTCGCCCCGATGGATGCGACCGTCCGCTCGAACCTCGGCCTTCGCGCAACGGATGCCGGCCTCCAGATCACGGAAGTGGTCAAAGGCGGCATCTTCGACGAAGCCGCCTTTGAACCCGGCATCGTGATCCTCGAAGCCAACGGGCGTCAGGTGGCCACCGTCGATGCCTTCGAACGCGCAATTGCAGAGGCCAGGGCCGCCAGCCGGACCAAGGTGCTGCTCGCCTTACGTATCGGTCAGGTGACCAACTACCGCACGATCGATATTCCCAAGTAACCCCAGCGTCATTGGAGACCCGGATGGCGGACACACTTCACCATCGTTGCCTCAAAGTCCTCGTCATCGAAGATGACACAGAGATGGCGAACTTCATCGAGAAAGTGCTCGAAGATGCGGGCCACGATGTGGAGTGTGCCCATGACGGAACCGCTGGTCTCGCCCGCGCCCGCGCGTCGGAATTCGACGCGCTGGTCGTGGACCGGATGCTTCCGGAGAAGGACGGCCTGACGCTGATCCGGGAATTCCGGGACGCCGGTGGCACGACGCCGGCTCTCTTCCTCTCCGCCCTGGGCGACGTTCAGAACAAGGTTCAGGGCCTGAAGGCCGGTGCCGAGGACTATCTCGGCAAGCCCTTCGTGCCGGCGGAACTCGCAGCGCGCGTGGAAGCCCTCGGGCGCCGGCAAGCCGGTGAGCCTCAGGTCACGACCCTGAAGGCCGGCGACCTGGAAATGAACCTGCTGACCCGTAAGGTCACCCGCGGCGGCAAGAGGATCGATCTCCAGCCGCGCGAATTCCGCCTGCTGGAATACCTGATGCGCCATGCCGGGCAGGTCGTCACCCGCACCATGCTGCTCGAAAAGGTGTGGGACTATAACTTCGATCCCCAGACCAACGTCATCGACGTGCACGTCTCGCGCCTGCGCGCCAAGATCGACAAGGACTTCCCGGAGCCGCTGCTGCAGACGGTGCGCGGCGCGGGTTACCGCCTGCAAGGCTAGACGAAACGGAGGGGGCGTGGCACGCGTCACCCATGAAGCTGCCCCTGCAATGGCCGGCCTGGCTCCGTTCTGAGCGCATCTCCCGTTTGTCCGCGAAACTCGCCGGGCGCCTTCCCCCTATGCCGAACCTCGACCGCCTTCCGATCCCGGAAGGCGTTCGTAAGGCGATGCCAATCTTCGTGCGCACCACGACGTTCAAGCTCGCCCTGCTCTACAGTACGATGATCGCCGTCTTCTCAGGGGCGCTGCTGGCATACCTCTACTACTCGACCGTCTATTATATCCGCGTCGAGTCCGAGCGCCGGATCACGGTCGAGTTCGAACAGCTGGCCAACGCCTACTATACCGGCGGCATGCAGCGCCTCAGCCAGGCCGTGTTCGAGCGGATGACGCTGTCGGGCTCGCCTTTCTACTATTACCTCGAAGACACCGCCGGGCAGAAGATCGCCGGCCACTTCCCGCGGCTGCCGGACGACCCACCGGAGTCCGGCATGAAGACGGTCTATTTTGACTTTGAACTGCCCCAGACAGACGGATCTAAGGTCCTGCGTCCTGCGGCCGGGCGGATCGTCCGACTGCGTGACAATGGCGGCGCGCTGATGGTGGCATTCGATACCGCGCAGCAGACCGTCATCGTGGACCGGATACAAAGCGCCATCCTCGTCGCCGCGCCGGTCGCGCTGATCCTCTCGCTGTTTGGCGGTGTGCTGATCACACGCGGCGCGGCCCGCCGCGCGGAGGAACTTGCAAAAACAGCCGAGGCGGTGATCGGCGGCGAGCTCAGCCGCCGCGTGCCGATGCGCGGCACGGGCGACGAGTTCGACCGCCTCGCGCAGCGCATCAACGCGATGCTCGACCAGATCGGCAAGCTGGTCGAAGCCTCACAGAATACGGGCAATGCCATCGCCCACGACCTGCGCTCGCCGCTCACCCGGCTGCGCAACAGGCTGGAAATTGCACTGTCGGCGCCGATGAGCGAGCGGGACGCGAACGCGACCCTTGGCGAAACCGTCGAGGAAGTGGACCGCGTGCTGGACACGTTCAATGCCATTCTCCGGCTCGCCCGGCTGGACGCCGGCACCGAGGGCCTGCGGGTGCGCATGGACCTCAGCGAAGTGGCCGAGGAGCTTGCCGAGCTGTTCGATCCCGCCTGTGAGGAAGCAGGCCTTGCCTTCCGCAGCCAGATCGCCCGTAACCAGCTGGTGCTCGGCGACCGGGAACTTATCGGCCAGGCGATCTCCAACCTGATCGACAATGCCATCAAGTACACGCCGGAAGGCGGCTCCATTGCGGTGAGCGTGACGCGCGGACCTGAAGCGATGGTCGATCTCACGGTGACAGATACCGGCCCGGGCATTCCGGAATTCGAACGCCCCAAAGTCGTCGAGCGTTTCCACCGGCTCGATTCGGCGCGCACCCAGCCGGGCTCGGGCCTCGGCCTGTCGCTGGTTCAGTCAGTCGCCGATCTGCATGGCGGCGAGCTGATCCTCGCTGACGGGAGCGGTCCGAAGGACCTGCCGGGCCTCAAGGCAACGCTTCGGCTTCCGCGGGCTTGATCGCGCGGCCACCGGGCCACATGCCGAGCAGGCCGGCGAGGCCAATCAGCGCGACGCCGAAATAGAGAAGGTCCACCAGCGGATTGAAATAGACGCGGAAGACCCAGCGCGCCTCACCGTCCACATCGCGTTGTTCGCCAAGCGCGGCATAGAGATCGCCGGTGCCGGTCTTGTAGATGGCCGTCTCGGTCGTCGGCATGGCGGCCGCAGGATAGAAGCGCTTCATCGGCTCCAGCACGGCGGTCTGCGCGCCCCGGCGCGCGGTCAGCACGGCCCGGTCCGCGTACCAGTTCGGCCCTTCGATGGAGCTGATATCGTCCAGCGTGATGACCCATCCCGCCACCGTGTCCGAGCCGCCGACCGGCAGGGCGAGCGTCGCCTCGTACCGCCCCGTCGTCTCGACGACGGCGCCGATGACAAAAAGTCCGAGCCCCGCATGTGCAAGTGTCATGGCCCAGACCCGGCGCGGCATCTTGAAGACACGGCCGAACGTGATCGCCCGCCGTTTCAATTCCCAGACCGCGCCGAACACCAGCCAGAGGCCTAGGGCAATACCGAACGCAGCCCCGGGGGAGATGTCGAGCGGGCCCACACCCAGCAACACGAAGAGCAGGACGAGCCCTGCCCCGCTCGCTGCCCAGCGCAGCCAGCCTTTCACATCCGCCTTGCCCCAGGCCCAGGCTTGCACGATGGGCAGGAGGATAAGGATCAGGACGAGGATCGGCACGAAGGTCAGATTGAAATAGGGCTCGCCGACCGAAATCGTGCGGCCGAATGCTTCCGCGATAAGGGGGAACAGAGTGCCGAGCAGAACCGTCAGCGCCGCCACGACCAGCACGAGATTGTTGGCCATCAGTGCGCCTTCGCGGCTGACCAAAGTCCAGGCCTTGCCGCCCTCAAGCTTCGGCGCGCGCCAGGCAAAGAGTCCGAGCGCAAAGCTGCCATAGGCGAGCAGCCCGATCAGCAGCAGCGTGCCGCGCTCGGGATCAACCGCAAAGGCATGGACAGACGTCAGCACGCCGGAGCGGACCAGGAAGGCGCCAAGGATCGAGAACAGGAATGCCAGCACGGCGAGCAGCGCCGTCCAGGCCGCAAAGCCTTCGCGCTTCTCCGTCACCACGACCGAATGCAGCAGCGCAGCCCCGATCAGCCAGGGCATCAGGGAAGCATTCTCCACCGGATCCCAGAACCACCAACCGCCCCAGCCAAGCTCGTAATAGGCCCAGTAGGAGCCGAGCGCGATGCCGATGGTGAGCGGCGCGAAAGCGGCGAGCGACCAGATCCGCGCTTCCTTCGCCCAGACGCGGTCAATGCGCCCTTCCATCAATCCGGCGGCCGCCAGCGCAAACACGAAGGAGTATCCGACATAGCCGAGATAGAGCATGGGCGGATGGATCGCGAGCGCCGGGTCCTGCAGCAGCGGATTGAGTTCAGCGCCCTGGAACGGTGCAGGGTCGAGCCGCAGGTAAGGCGAGGAGGCAAACAGAAGATAGGCCAGCGCGCCCGTCGCCAGCAGTCCCTGGACGCCCAATGCACGTGCCTCGAACACGTCGCGCCCCGTACGCATTCCGCCAGCTGCGGCGGCGCCGAAACCCAATGTGACGAGACACCAGAGCGCCATCGAGCCTTCGTGGTTTCCCCAAGTGCCGGCGATCTTGTAGACCATCGGCTTCAGCGTATGTGAGTTATTGGCGACCAGCGCCACTGAGAAATCGGACGTCACGAACGCATTGATCAGCGTAAGGAACGACAGAGCCATCAGGCCGAATGCGCCGACGGCGATCAGCCCGGCGAGCCGGCGTTCCCCGCGCAGGCCGAAGACGCCCTGGGCAAGGGACAGCGCGAACGCAAGGAAGGCCGCAACGTGGCCGGCTTCGATCATCCGCCCGCCTCAAGCGGCTTGAGTTCGCGCGGCTGGTAATTCTCGTCATGCTTGGCCAGAAGCTGCTTTGCCGTGAACTGGCCAGCCGCATCGAACGAACCGGTCGCCACAACGCCTTGCCCCTCGCGGAACAGGTCCGGCGCAACGCCCGTGAAGCGCACCGTGATCGTGTTCGGGCTGTTGTCGATGACGGTGAACTGCATGGTCGCGCCGCCGTCGGCATAGGTCAGCGTGCCCGGCTCGACCCAGCCGCCGACCTTTACTTCCTTGCCCGCCCGCGGCAGCCCTTTTTCGGCCAGGACTTCCGGCGTGTAGAACAGGTTCGCATTCTCACGCAGCGCAAAATAGGCAAGCACGGCGGCGGCCAGCACCAGCAGCGCAGCAATTCCAAATGTGTAAAGTCGGCGAGTCCGGGCTCTCATCCTCTGAGGTATAGGGCGCGCCGGCGGCTTTGGGGAGTGCGGCAATAAGGGCGGGCTATTGCGGCGGCGCGGCTTGCCCGGTCTCCCCGATCGCCTCGATCATGGCGCGGAAGCGCTCGCGGCGGGGGTCGTCCTCGGGCAAGCGGGAATAGATGTAGCGCATCGCCTGCTCGGCCTTTTGCTGGTCGCCCGCCTGCGCGGCGCCCATCGCCGCAAACATGCCGGCGCGCACCTGTGTTTCGTCCAGTTCGTAAGCCCGGCCGAACAGGCGGGTCGCGTCCGGGCTGACTGCGCCGCCGCCCAGTTCCACCAGCACATCGCCCAGAGAAACCAGTGCTGGCACAAAATCCGGATTGCGCCGCAGCGATGACTGGTACGCCCTCAGCGCATCCTCCGGACGGCCCTGCGCACGCAGCATCTCGCCAATGAAGAAATGCGGCTCCGGCGCCTCTGGCTGTTCCTTGATCGTCTGCTCAAGCCGCGACAGCGTCTCGGCGGGCGACAGAGATTGCGGGTCGTTGCGGATCTTTTCCATGAGCGCCGCCTGGCGCGAGCTCATCGGCTGGTCCGCCATACCTGGCTGGCCGATCAGGGCATACCCGGCAGCGCCAGCGAGAATGCAGGCGCCGAGGATGACGGCGTTGGTGCGGGAAAACGTCGGACGTGTCATGGGCGCGGGAACCGGAGTGTGGCGCTGAGGCCGCCAAGTTCGGCGACGCCAAGCTGAAGTTCGCCCTTATGCAGTTCGGCGAGTTCCTTGACAATCGACAGGCCCAGCCCTGTGCCGGGCGTGGTCTCATCGAGGCGCACGCCGCGCTTCAGCGCTGCCTGCCGCTCGGCCTCGGTCAATCCGGCGCCATCATCCTCGACCGTGACGACCAGCCCCTGCGCCTGATCCGAGATCCTGACCCGGACCTCGCTTGCCGCCCACTTGCAGGCGTTCTCCATCAGGTTTCCGGCCATCTCTTCGAAGTCCTGCTGCTCGCCGCGAAACACGGCAGACGCAGCCCCCTCAACTGTCACTTCAATACCCCTGGCATCAAACAGGCGGTTGAGCAGCCGGGCGAGCCCGTCGATCACCGGGCGCACATCCGTCCGCGCACCGATGGTTTCGGCCCGCGCCGCCATACGGGCGCGCTTCAGGTAATGCTCCACGTTCGTCTGCATGGCATCGGCCTGCCGGCGCACGACATTGTCGAGCTGCGATTGACCAGACGCTTCGTTCTTGAGCACGGCCAGCGGTGTCTTAAGCGCATGCGCAAGGTTGCCCACGTGCGTGCGCGCGCGCTCGACGACCTCCCGGTTATGCTCGATCAGCTTGTTCAGCTCTTCCGTGAGCGGACGGACTTCGGCGGGGTAATCCCCGTCCAGTTTCTGCGTCTCCCCCTCGCGCACCCTCGCGACATCGGCCTGCAATCGCACGAGCGGGTCCAGCGAATAGCGGATCCCGAGCAACATCGCCGCAAAGACGCCGCCAAACAGCGCAATCATCGTGCCGAGCAGCAGGTTGCGGAACCGCGTCGCCGCCACATCGTTTGGCGTGCGGTCGGCCACTGCGACGAGGATCAGCGGCGTTGGCCGGTTCTCGATGACGATCGCGAGCACGGCGACGCGGGAGCGCTGGTCAGCGGGTCCGTCATAGTTGCCATACTGGGTCACGCCCGGCGCAGTTACAGCTCTTGAAATCAGGTCCGGCGTGACCGGGACGTCCTCATCCCAAAGGCTCTTGGAGCGGAAATCCCCGACCATAGTCTGGTCGGGACTGATGGCCACCACCGCCCAGTACTGGCCGGAATACTGCGTCTGGAAGCGCGCATCGCTCGGAAAATAGGTGCGTTCGGTATCGGTCACCCGCCCATCCGGCAGGATCGAATCCTCCCGGATCAGTTCGCGCGACAGCGTGATCAGCGTTTCCTGAAGGTCTTGTTCGACGAGTGCCAGCGTCTGCGCGCGGTAGACAGCCGAGAGCGCAACGGCGCCGCCGATCAGCACCAGCACGCCCCAGATGGTCGCAGCAATCGCGATGCGCCGGGCCAGCGACACACTCGACCAGCGGTCAATCAAGCTCTTCTGGGATGGTCCGGCAGCCTCGCTCATGGAGGCGGTTTAGCCTCTATTCGCGTCAGCCCGCAACGCGCGCCTCATCATCGGGCACGATCAGCCGGTAGCCGAGGCCGCGCTCGGTCTGGATCCGGTCCTGGCCGATCTTGCGGCGCAGGCGGCCGATGAATACCTCGATCGTGTTCGAATCGCGGTCGAAATCCTGATCATATATATGTTCGACCAGTTCCGTGCGCGGCACGACACGGCCCTGATGGTGCATCAGGTAGGAGAGTACGCGGTATTCGTGCGCCGTCAGCTTGATCGGCTCGCCGCCCACGGTCGCCCGCGCCGCGCGGGTATCGACCATCAGCTTGCCGCACTCGATCGTGGCCGCCGAATGCCCCGTCGCCCGGCGCAGCAGCGCGCGCAGGCGGGCCAGCAGTTCTTCCGTGATGAAGGGCTTTGTCAGGTAATCGTCGGCGCCGGCGTCGAAGCCGGAGACTTTCTCGCTCCACTGGTCGCGGGCCGTCAGGATCAGCACCGGGAACGCCTTGCCCTCCTTACGCCAGCTCTTCAGCACGCTGACGCCGTCGAGCTTCGGCAGGCCAAGGTCGAGGATCACCGCATCATAGGGCTCAGTTTCGCCAAGGAACTGTCCGTCCTCGCCGTCTGCGGCAAGGTCCACCGCATAACCGGCCTGCGACAGCGCGTCCGCCAGCTGGCGGCGCAGGTCGGCGTCATCTTCAACAACCAGGATTCTCATGTGTCTTGCCTCGTCAAAATCCGGGTTGCCATATCAGTCGCTGCGCCCGCGGACGATGTCACCCGTCTGGGCGTTGACCGTAACACGAACCAGGCGTCCGTCACCGGTCTGCCAACGGATATCGTAAACCGCGCCGCCGGAAGCTTGGGAATAAAGGTCCGCGCTGATCAGCACACCGTCGCGGCCATATTCCCGTCGCAACGTCTTCTCAACCTCGTCGAACGGCACATGCAGGCCTTGCTTGCGGGCGTCGCGCGCCTCGCTGGGCGAGAACTGGGCGCCCCAACCCTGACCCTGTGCAAGGACGACGGGGGCTGCGAGGGCGCCAAGGATGGCGAGGAGAGCAAGCGTGCGTTTCATGAGGCTCCATATGCTGGCAAGGCTCTGAACACGAAGTGAATGGTGCAGTTCATCTGCAGTCATCTGCCGCTTACGCGCGGCGGGCGAGCCAACAGCCCCGCACCTCTGCTGAACGGCGATCAGATTTATCTGATTTTATAATCAGTCAGCGCCCTTCCGCCCAGCGGCGCAGGCCGTCATCGCGGGGGTCGCTGAGGACGATCTCTATGCGGACGTAAAGGTCGCCCGGCGGGGCGACCTGAACGCCCTTTCCTTTGAGACGCAGCTGCGCCCCGGTATTCGTGCCCGCAGGGATCTTGAGTGACACGGGCCCGGACGGCGTGCGCACGTCCACTGTCCCGCCGAGAATCGCAGTGCGCAGATCGACGCTCAAGGCCATCCGCAGGTCCTTTCCCTCCCGGGTCCAGATCGTGCTCGCCAGCACATCCACTTCCAGCAGCGCATCCCCCGGCGGACCGCCCGATGGGGAGGGCTGTCCCTGGCTTTTCAGGCGCAGCGTCTGGCCGCTGATCATGCCGGCCGGAATGTTGACGTCGAGCGCGCTGCCATCCGCCATCGCCATCCGGCGGCGTGCGCCTGTCACGGCATCCTCGAATGCAATCTCGACCCGGTAGCGGACGTCCCGGCCCTTCTGCGGGCCCGGATTGCGCCGCCGGGCGCCGCTGCCAAACATGCCCGACAGGATGTCCTCGAACGGATCACCCTGCGCGCCGGCGCCGCCTTCCCAGCGCCCGCTACCCGCAAAGCCGCCGCCCCCGAACCCTTTGGGATTTCCGTCCCCGTCAATCTCGCCGCGGTCGAACTTCGCGCGCTTTTCCGGATCGCCGAGTATCTCGAACGCGCCGTTCAGCCGCTTGAAGTCTTCTTCCTTCGCCTTGTCGCCCGGATGCTGGTCAGGATGCAGCGTCTTGGCCTTCGTCCGGAAGGCCTTCTTGATGTCGGCCTCTGAAGCCGACCGGGAAACGCCAAGGATGGAATAGGGATCGAGCACCAGGCCGGGCTCCTCGCCGCGCGTTGAATCTGAACCTTACAGTTAGGGCGATCCGGGACCGATTGAAAGCCATTCACCTCTCCGCCCGTCCGGCCCGGCCCCGGCCACCCGTATCGCGGTCGTCCCGGCCGGCACGCCGCAGGTGGCAGCGTCCAGCTCTGGCGCGCCGCCAAACCCGCTGCCGGCGCCGAACCGGGGCGCGATGCGCCCGATATCCGGCCCGCGCCGCAACCCGCTGGCAACGCCGCCGCCACCGGCATGAGAACATGATCTGACGCGGCACGCCTGAGCGTAACCATTGGATAACCCGCATCGACCGATAATCCTTGTACAGATATCAGCGAGCAGGACGGCGCCCTTTCGGCTGCTTTTCGTTCATCCAACGCGCTTATCGACCTTCTTCCGAAAAGCCGGGTGTGCCGAACGACGGAGTTTATTCAGGCCGGCGGCCAGTTTTCACAGGCTCAGCCGCAAAGTGCCAAAGGCCGCCGACCGTGCAAAAGGCCATGTCCGTTTCATGCGGTTTGCCCAGGCTGCCTCGATGGCCGTGAAGCTAGCCCCGACGGGGACCCTGCCGGATCGGGACGCCCCTGTTTCGGACGTTTATTTTGCGATGCGTTGAATCAACAATGATTTTTTCTTCGCCATCTGCGAGATTTCGTCGGCATAAGTGTTTTCTTGTGCCCCAAAATCTGCCATCACGCGGGGGCAAGAACGGTCAAGACCGAAAGAAAGAAACTCCATGTCGGCCCGCGTCATTTCAAGTGCCAACTACAAAGGCGGAGTGGGCAAAACCACAACATGTGTCAGCCTGTCCGAGGCCTTTGCCGCCTCCGGCATGCGCACCCTGCTGATCGACCTCGACACCCAGGCCAACGCCTCGCTGCTGGTCTTCGGCCATGCCGGCGACGAGCACCTGTTCCGGGCGATCAACGATTACGCCACGATCTCCGACTGGCTGCTTGAAAACTTCTCCGGCGGCGAGCAGCGCCGCCTCTCGGAATTCATCGTCACCAATGCGAGTGACGTCACCTTCAAGGGCAAGCCCCTCGCGCTTGACCTGATCCCCTCCTCGCCGCGCCTTCGCAACACCGAGCGCGAGCTGATCTTCAATCTGACGAAGAAGGGCTACTCGATGGAGGCCCTGCAGAACCAGGTCGGCAAACGATTGCGCGATGACCTGAACCTGCTGAAAATGCAGTATGACGTGATCCTGTTCGACTGCCCGCCCGGCATCTCTGTGATGACCGAAACGGTCCTGGCCGCCAGCCACCTGATCATCGTGCCCACCATCCCGGACTTCATGTCCACGCTGGGTCTCGACCTCTTCACAGGCGACATCATGAAGAACCTCCGCGACCGGGATATCGCGACCCTTCCCGTCGTGCTCGCCACCCGCTATGGCGCGACCGCCCACCAGCAGGTCGTCCTCGGCGCCATGCGCGATGCCTCCAGCGCCAAGGAAACCGAGTTCGCGATGTTCAAGACCGTCATTCCGGACAAGACGGGCTTTGCCACCAACCCGATCGAACTGGGCCCAGACCCCACCCTCCAGGCTAAATGGCCCGGCGAAGCGCTCAACATTGTCGAGCAGCTGCTCGGCGAAGTGCGGGAGAAACTCGCATGAGTTTTGCGGGCGGCTCACCCGGCCTGAACGCGGTTCAGGCCCTCATCGAAGCGCAGGGCGCCTTCCCGGCCATCGCCGACAAGGACTGGGCGGCGGCGGCCAGCCTGATCGTCAAGAAACTGCTCACCTCGGCCGGCCAGACCGCCGAGAGCCTGATCGCCCTGCGCAAGGCCGTGGGCACGTCGATCTTCGACACCCAGCTGAAAACCCTGTCGCACCACCAGGCCAAGCAGCTCGCCCGGCGCCTAGACAAATCCGCCCCGGACCTCGAAGTCTCCACTGCCCGCGCCGCGATCGCCCACATCCTGACCCTGCTCGTCCCGGCTATCCCGGAACCCGCAGCGATTGATCCGGTCACGGATGACATCGCTGCCGAGCCCGAGACCGTCACCGGGCCTGTGCCCGAACCAGAAACCGCCGAGGCTGAAACCGCCACTGCCGGCGACGGCGACACGCCGCCCTCGCCCCCAGTCGCGCCAAACCCCTACTTCGGCCGCAAATCCTTCCGCACGGGCTGACCCCGCCCTACGCCTCGATCAGCTTCGTCCGCAGCTCGGTCTGCAGCGCGCTGTCCACCTGCAGCACGTCCACCAGATACGCGTCCACCGAACCCGCTTTCGCGTTGATCGCGCCAAACGCCCGGTCGAGATATTTGAGGTGTACGCCCATGAACGGCCGGTACACTTCATCCGGGTACGACTTGCCGATCATCTGGTTGAAATACGCCGCTGCTTCGGGCAGGCGCTGGTTCACGCCGACGGCTTCATTCGTCAGGTCATAGTCCGCCCGGATGTCCGCCTCGCCGACGCCAAGAATATGATGCGTCAGCGCGCAGAGGATGCCGGTGCGGTCCTTGCCCGCCGCGCAGTTCACCAGCCCCGCCGCCTCGCCCGGCGCCTCGGCCAGCGCTGCGAACCAGTCACGGAACAAGGCCTGATGGTGCGCCTTGAACGGCGCCTTCTCGTAATACTCGCCCATCCACGAATCGGCCGCATCCGCGTCCACGCTCACCTGTGTCAGGAACCGCATGTGCGGCGCCTCGCTCTCGCGCCCGCCACCATGTGTGATCACCACCGGCGGATTGAAGCGGCTCTTCTGCTTGTCGCGCTCGTCGGGCCGGCGCAGGTCCGCCTGCACATGGATGCCAAGCGCGTCCATCTTCGCAAGCTCATCGTCGCTCGCCTCGGCATGGTGGCCGGACCGGTAAAGCCGCCCCATACGCACCTTGCCGCCAAACCGGCTCTCATACCCCCCGAAATCCCGGAAGTTGCGGATCGTTTCGAAGGCGAGCAGGCGCGGGCGTGTCTGTGTCATGCCACGGACCTAATTCGCACCCGCGCCCCCGTCCAGTGACAATGCCGTGTCACGCAGGGGCAAGCAGCAACCGCCCTCTTGCCCCCCGCGCGCAATCGCCCGAAACTCCGGCCATGTCTCTACCGCCCGACCCTCTCGACGCCGTCGCCCGCACGGTCCACGAAGCCCTCCGCGCCTGGGCCGCGGCGCATGGCCAGCGCGACATCCCCGCCTGGGACGAGGCGCCGGACTGGATGCACGCCTCCACCCGCGAAAGCGTCCGGCACGCCCTCGAACACGACGCCCCGGACGCTCGTACGCAGCACGACCAATGGCTCTCCCAGAAAGCCCGCGACGGCTGGACCCTCGGTCCTGTCAAGGACGCCGCCGCCAGGACCCATCCGCTGATGGTGCCCTACGATGACCTCCCCGAATGGGAACGCCGCAAGGACGCCCTGATCAACGCCCTCGCCCGCGCCCTCGCCTGAATCGGTGCCTCAGACGGCCGTTTTCTTCCCGCGCTTCGGCTTGGTCGGCGCCCAGCTGATATCCGTATTGCCATAGGGCGGGTCGACCGGATCGCCGGACTCGGCGTCCACGAACTTCCAGTCATCCTTCAGTCCATATCCGCCGCCACCGAAGAAGCGCACCATCCGGTACATCAGCGAGCGCCGAAGTGCCGGCACGCCGGCATCCTTCATCGCGTTGAGGAACAACCGGTCCGCCAGCCGCCGCGCTTTATTCTGGCCGATCGCATAGAGGTAGTCATGCAGCACCGCGGCCGGAGCATGCCGCCCGAACGGCTGCACAATAAAATGGAAGAAGGACGGGATCGACGCAAAGTCCGTCACGAAGCCGAGCGGCACCTCTACCGTGACGTCCACGCCATGGACCGGATGCACATAGGCATAGGGCCTCGTCACCACCGCCAGCGTGCGCCCCTGCTTCTCCATGTCCGACAGGATCGCCACCGCCACCATGTAGCGGCGCGCTTCGTTCTTTCCGACATGCGTGGCGCGGCGAACGGCTTCCAGCCCCCCCTCGCCCAGCGCCTCAAGGCGCTCCGTCCCGGCAGACCTGTCAATGAACGGCATCGCGCCTTCTCCCTCTCACCCGCCTTACGCCAGCCCGGACGCGGCGGCATTCGCCGCCGGCACATCCGCCTTCTCAGCCCGCACCGCCGCGATGATCGCCTGTATCCACAGGCCCTCATTTGCCTTGTAGCTTTCGTTCGGCTTTCGCATTCGCCCCAGCGGTTCATCCGTGGTCGAATGATGTATGCCGATCAACTTCAGCGACGAGGTGCTGAGCACGGGGCTACCTGAATTTCCGGGCTCGGTCGGCGCCCGGTAATGGATACGCACCGGCTGCGGCGTCGCCTTGGCCGCCGGGTTTTTCAGCTCATGGTCGATGATGTAATTGTGCTCGAACGTGATCTCCAGCCCGCGCCCGTTCGGATGGCCGACAACGAACACGCGCGGCGCCCGTAACGGCGCGTCCTTGTCCGCCTGCCCTGTCTCCGTGCTGTGGCGCAGCGGTAGCGAGTCCTGGATTTCGAGTTCGCCCAGCAGCCCCTCCGGCTGCTTGTGCAGGCGCAGGATCGCGCAGTCATGGGTATTGCTGTCCGAGCGCCAGAAGATTTCCGATACCTGGTAGATTTCATCCGGGTTCAGGTCTTCGAAGACTATGCAGGCCTCGGCCGAGCGGATCGACGCGCCAGCATAGCTCTTCTCATCGCACACCACATGGTCATTGGTCAGGAACACATACTCGTTCGCCAGCGCCGGGTGAACGTGGCGCCCATGCAGCAGGAAACCCGTGCCTACAGCCCGCCCGTTCGGCGCGCACACCTTGCCCACCGACTGCGACAGCTTGAGCACCTTGCGGATATCCGCCGCGGGCATGGCCTTTACGCCGTCAAGCAGCGCCTCCAGCTCGCCCGCCTCCGGCCCGGCCGTCTCCGCCATGGCCTCGATCTCGTCGATGGTCAGCGACACCGTCGCCATCGAGCGCATCGCCAGCTGCGCCATCTGGCGCGCGATATGACTGAGCTCATTGTTCGCTTTCGGATCAATGCCCCACATTTCCACCAGCTGCCGGCGGGTTGCGTTCAGCGCGAAGGGCTTCTCTTTCGCCTTTTCCAGATAGGCCGTGTAATGAGCAATTGCCTCGGCTTCACGCCCAAGGTAGAGCGCTGCGTCGCCCGCATTTGCCAGCTCCCAGTCGGAACCCGAGCCGCCCTTCTTCGCCGCCTTCAGGATAGCGCGCGCCCATTTCGCCGCATCCGCCTTCTTGCCCAGCGTGATGCCGCGCGCCTGCGCAGCCCGCATCAGGCCCAGCAGGTTCACCTGATGGAACTCCGGGTCCGGCTGCGCCGACTGCGTCGTCGCGGCCATGCCCTGCATGTAGAACGCATACGACCGCTCGAAGGCTAGGCGCGTCGCCTCGTTCACCTCTTTCGCGCGCACCGCCCGCTGCTTCCAGATCCGCCCCTGCAAGCCAAGGCAGTCCGAGAGCAGCCCAGGGTCATTCTCCAAATCCCTGCCAGCCAGCTGGATCGCCCTGGTCAGGAACGCCTCGGCCACCATCGGCGGCAGCGGGTCGCCCTGCTCCGCCCGCGCCAGGTCCGCCAGGCTCGGCGCGCCGTTCATCTCCACATCCGCCGATGCCCCGAAATAGTGCAGCCAGCCGATTTCCACCCCGCCATCGCGCACCGCCGTCGCCAGCGACATCAGCGCCTTGAACTCCCTCCGGTCCCGCAGCTTCTTCGCCACTCCGCGCAGCTGCGTGCGGTAGCGTTCCGGATTGCTGCGCACCAGCGCTGCATAATCGTCCACCGCCGTATAGAGCTGGCTCACCAGTTCGCTGAGGCCCTCGTCCGCCAGCCCGTCCGGATGCGCAAGGCCCTCCAGCGAGGCGTCAATCGCCGCCTCGGTCTCCGCCGCCACCTGCCCGCCGTCCGTGATCGCGCGGAGGGCCGATTCCGAAACCGCCGCCGGCGACACATCCTTCGCCGGAAACAGCTCGGCATCGTCTGCGAAGTTGAACCCCTCGCGCTGCTTCATCAGCCGCGTGAACCGCTCATTCGCATCGGCAATGATCTCGTCGCGGTCGCGCTGTGTCAGTTCGTCGGACAATTCCACCTCGCCGCAGAACTGCCGGAACAGTTCGCGCAAGCGCGCATCGGAAACGTCTGTCCCGCTCATGTGGGCCTGGCGCAGCCGCTCGCGCGCCTTCGGAATGGTGCCGATGCGCAGCCGGTCCGGATTGGTGTCCGTCGCATCAATCGAATAAACAATATAGGCCCGTTGCAGGGGCTTGCCCTTCACATCGCGCAGCAGGTTCTCGCGCGCGTCGAAATAGACCTCGCCGGGGTCCGCTCCGCCGCCGGCGATCGCCGCCCAGGTGCCCGTCGTGAATGTCTCGTTCCCCTTAGCCGCCAGGCTCAGGATCACACCGACAATCCAAGGCGTCTGCTCGTCCGGCAGCAGTTCCTTTATGCCCTTCAGCGCCCCATCGATACCCGCGCCCGCGATCCCGCCCAGGATCAGCATCTCGCCCTTCGGCAACAGCTTCGATCCGGCCCGCGCAAAATCCACCAGCTTGCGTCCTGCTGCGTTCGACTTGAACAGGTGCAGCCCGATATTGATGTCCACCGACCCGTCAAACCGTTCCGGTCCGAAGAAGGTGCGCCCGCCGAAGGCATAACTACCGTGCGATTTCAGGTTCGGATGCGCTTCCGGGTTCGGCCCCATTACCGCCACCTGCGGCAGGTCGGTATCCGTTGGCCGGCGCCAGGTCGCGTCCGCAAAGATCAGCGGCACCTGCCGGGTCAGGCCCTTGCGCGCCTCCGGATGGTAGAAAGACAGGACGCTGATCGAGAGATAAACGTCCGAATTGGCCGCAATCTCCCGCGACACGACCGGCGAGCCCTGCGCCGGCGTCAGCGCGATCTTGCGCGGCGGCACCGGCGCCTTGACCAGAATCGACTTCCAGTCAAACCCACCGCCTTGTTCCGTTTGGGCTTCTGCCCCCCGCTTGCGATTGGCCATAGTGTCCCGCTCCGCCTCGCTGATCGCCTAAACGTTATGTTAATCATGCGCGTCCGGGAAGCGGGTTCGTGCGGCCACCGCTGCAGCGCGAACCGGCCTCAGGGTGTGGGCGCGGGCGCCTCATAGTCGAACACCACATCCGCCCGCCGGTTGAAGGGTGACTTCACGCCCGGCGCCAGCGGCTGCGAAGAGCCATACCCGATACGCGTCATCAACATCTCGTCCACGCCCTGCGCCGTCAGCCATTGCGCCACAGTGTCCGCCCGCCGCTGCGACACGGCTTCCGCATAGGACGGACTGCTGAGCAGATCATCATGCGCCTCGATGCGCACCTCGATCAGGTCGCACCCGACGCTGCGCGTCAGGGCCTCTTCGAGCACCGAGACCGATTGCGGATTCAGGTCTGTGCGGTCAAAATCGAAATAAACCCGCGCCGTGCCATCCCCGCAGCCGTCATCGGCAAACACCACGCTCTCGGGCGGCGGCACGGGCGCTGCGTCCTCAACCGGCGCGGGCTCCGCCAACCCTTCCGGCGCTGCCTCTGCCGGCTCACCCGTGGTCACAGCCGCCTGATCGGCCGGCTCTTCCAGCGCCGCAATTTCGTTCGTCGACAGGAACTGGTTGGCGGCAATAGCGCCCACCGCCACAAAAGCGAGCGCGCCAAACACGATCCACAGCGGCTTCGCGTTCGGGCCAGGCCCGTTCGGCTCCCTTGCCACCACCCGCGGCGCAGGCGGCACCTGCGCCCCGCCTGCCAACAGTCCAGGCTGCCCCAGCGTCCGCGCCAGCGCCCGCATCAGCTTCTGCCACTCCGCCCCGTCCGTGCGCCCATGGAATCCCGTAAAATCGATCTGCTGCATGCCCTCGAACGCCACCGGCACATCCAGTTCCCCCAGCTGCTCGATCGCCAGCGGAATGAGACACTTGCGCTTCAGTCCGATCGAGCACTCCTGCTTCACCCACGGACGGCTAAGCGAATGCTGGCTCCACAGGCTCACAACCGCCCCGGCCGTCTTCACCTCCCGGTCCAGCACATCGGGAAACACATCGCCCCCGTCCAGCCCCTCGACATCAAAGAACACGCTCAGGCCGGCCGCCTCCAGCCCGGCTTTAACCTGCTCCGCCACCGCAAGGTCCGCCCGCGCATAAGAAAGAAAAACATCAGCCATTGGAATAACCACCTACCGCGTGCGCAACATAAGCGCCGCGTCCTTGCGCGAATAGCTCAGGAAGACGCGGGTACGCGCATCCGCCGCCACCGGCTGAACATCCAGCTTTCCCACCACCGGCTCCTCCCGCCAAAGGTCAGGTCACCCGAAAACAGAAGCTGTGGCAAGATGGGGCGCTCACAGGGCATCCCGCCGGCAAACTACGTATCGACCCAGCCGAACGCCTCTCTAGGCTGCGCAATCCGGCCACGCCCTCCTTACAAACGCAGCTTACCGAAAGATTCCACCATGATAAACGTCATGAACCGCGTCCGGCTCTATCACGCCTTTCTCGCCACGCTGGCGATTGCGGCTTATCTGTCCGGCGAAATGGATCCGGTCTATGCCTGGCTTGGGTATGGCGTGGCCGCCGTCATCGTCCTGCGCCTGCTCTGGGCGCTCGGCGGCGCGCGCCAGGTGGGCCTGATGCGCTTCTATCCGAACTTCGAAGGCCTGAAGCTCAAGGGCGCCTTGACACACCCCGCGATCAGCCGCGTCCTGATGCTCGGCATAGCCCTCAGCCTGCTGACGGTTACGGGCACCGGAATTGTAATGGACCAGGGCCGCTCCATCGGCCTCTCGCCGGCGCGCGCTGAACTTGCCGCTGATGCCGGCCCGCAATCGGCTGCGCCGCGCGGGTCCTATCGCGGTGAGGAAGACGAAGGCGAAGACGGGGAAGAAGGTGAAGGCGGCCCGCTCGGCGAAATCCACGAAGTCGCTGCGAACCTGCTGCTTCTCTTCGTCGGTATGCACGTTGCCTATCTGCTTGTGTTCAAGCGCCCGCTGGCAAAGTTCATGCTCTTCTTGCCGCGCGGCAACCGGAAGAATTCGGACGCCCCAGCACCGCCTACTTCAGCGTGAACGCAAATGGCAGCAGCTGCGACAAGCGGTAAGTCTGCTCTGCCCCTCCGGGCGTAAAGCACAACACATCCATGTCACCGCCAAACTCGGCGAGCACCTGCCGGCAGATGCCGCACGGCGTGCCAGGCTCGGCGCCGCTGGTCACGACCGCGATGGCCCGGAAAGACCGGTGCCCAGCCGCAACCGCCGAGAATACCGCCGTGCGCTCCGCGCAGCATGTCGCTCCGAACGTCGCATTCTCGACATTGCAACCCGTGACGATCCCGCCATCCTCTGTCAGCAAGGCCGCGCCCACCCTGTAGTCCGAGTACGGCGCATAGGCCCGCTGCTGAACCGCAAGCGCCGCGGCTTTGAGGGCTGACCAGTCCACACTCACCGGAACGGCGGCTCGTCAAATGCGCGCAGCTTGCGGCTGTGCAGGCTGGCGCCGCCATCGACGGAGAGCCGTTCCAGCGTTTCGATCCCGATACGGATGTGTTCGCCGATGGCGCGCTCGTAAAACCGGTTCGCCGCGCCGGGGAGCTTTATTTCGCCGTGCAGCGGCTTGTCGGATACGCACAGCAGCGTGCCGTAGGGCACACGCAGGCGGAAGCCGTTGGCCGCAATCGTCGCGCTTTCCATGTCAATCGCCACTGCCCGGCTCTTGTTGAACCGGCGTGCCGAGGCCGTGAAGCGCAGCTCCCAGTTACGGTCGTCGGTGGTGACGACGGTTCCCGTACGCAGGCGCTTCTTCAGCGCCTCGCCCTGCTCACCGGTAATCTTCGCGGCTGCCTCGGCGAGCGCCACCTGAACCTCCGCAATCGGAGGAACCGGTATCTCGGGCGGCAACACGGAATCCAGAACATGGTCTTCGCGCAGGTAGGCGTGGGCGAGCACATAATCGCCGATCGCCTGCGAGTGGCGCAGGCCGCCGCAATGGCCGACCATCAGCCAGACCTGCGGGCGCAGTACGGCGAGGTGATCCGTGATCGTCTTGGCGTTCGATGGCCCGACGCCAATATTCACCAACGTGATGCCCGCGCCGTCCTTCGCGCGCAGGTGATAGGCTGGCATCTGGAAGCGACGCCAGGGCGAGGCTTCGATGGCTGCGCGGCTGTCGACTTCGGGCTTCGAGATTTCGAGCCCGCCCGGCACCGAGAGCGACTCGTAGCGGGTGTGCCCGCCGAGCTGTGTCAGCGCCCAGTCACAGAACGCATCGACATAGCGGTGATAGTTCGTGAACAGAACATAGTGCTGGAAATGGTCCACCGGCGTGCCGGTATAGTGCTGCAGGCGCTTCAGTGAGAAATCGACCCGCTGCGCATCGAACAGCGCCAAAGGGCGTTCCTCATATGGCTCGAACAATTCGCCGTCAGCCACTTCGTCGCCGATCTGCGTCAGCTTCGGAGAGGGAAACCAGCGCACGAGTTCGGCCGGCGCAATCTCCTCGAGCCCGGCGGCCTGGGAGGGGTCCCAGACATAGGCATAGGGAATCTCGGATTTCGACCGCTCGACATAGACGTCGACATCATAGTCGCGCATCAGCGGCGTCAGCTGCTCGATCAGGTAGGCCCGGAAAAATTCCGGCCGCGTCACGGTCGTGACATAAGTGCCCGCTTCGCTGATCTTGCCAAAGGCACGCGAAATCGGCGGCGGCGGGCCATCCGGATCGTAGACGAGGCGGATCTGCGGATAGCAGAAGACGCCGCCGGCGCGGGCCTCGCCATCCGGCGGCGTGCCGTCATGGAGGAACCGGTTCAGGGCTTCGGAAAGGGCGGTAACAGCTTCAGCGTAGAGCGCCTCGAGCGCGTCCACGACTGCTTTCGGTGTGGTGTGTTTTGACATGGCACCCATTGGCTTGGGTTTGGTCCGAAGTCAATTCCCACCCTTCCTTCCCCGTCTTCCACCAACAGGTGAGGGCTTCGGCGTCAGAGAACCACCCACACCCCCGGCCCCCTGCCCTCCACCATCAGCGCCCAGAGCGCCCAGACCAGGGCGTTCACCCGGTCCGGAGAGCCCGTCTCTGATGCCGTACGCATCCGCCTCCCGGGCGCGCCGAGATGCCGGGATCCACGGCGACGATACAGTCGTCGAACTGAGCCGGAGCTTCGGCTGCGCGCAGGCAAAACCGTCTCAGACGGCGGCAGACCGTGCCCGGCCTGAAGCTGAGCCAGTCGACGATCTTGTCAGTCTTCCAGCCGAGCAGCCACACGAGACGGAGTTGGCGGCTCCGCGGTTCGTGCGAAGGCGCTGTCGGGAGCATGCGGGGTCAAGCCGTTTTGTCATGCGGAAAGTATAACCCCGCTCGATACCCTGCCGGATTCGGAGGGCCGGATCGTCTGTAATTGCTGGGCCTGGGGTATGGAGTGGCGCGTTCTTGCGGCTTCTTTTTGCGGCCTGAAGATGGCTGAACTGCCATTACCTTGACAGAGTTTCCCCGCACGCACTATGCGCCGTCAAGAAGATGGCGAGGGGTACTTCCATGATCAGGTCACGACTTGCTTTCGCCGCCGCGTCAACGCTCATGCTCGCCGGTTGCCAATTTTTTTCCGGCAGCGACGCGGCCGCACCCAAAGCGCCGTCGGCTGCCGAGAGCCCGGCGCCAAACGCCGGACGTGCAGCAGATCCGGTCGAGTCTCCTTTTGGTCCGGGCCCGGAGCAAACAGATGGCGAGGCCGAGGATTCCGTCATCAGCGGCGCGGCCACGGCAACCGTGGACGGGCTTGGCCGTTTGACGATCAACGGCGCGAACGGCGCGGGATTTGTGGCGAAGCGCGCCGTCCCGGCGGGCGGCGCTGCGGAGGCGGACCCTGCCCTTTTGCAGGGCGCAGACTGGGGGGTCGAAGACCTGAACCGCGGCGGCGTGATCGACAATACCCGGCTGACACTGACGTTCGGCGCGGATGGCAAGGTGTCGGGTTCCACGAACTGTAACCGGTTCAACGGCACCTTTACGGCCACGGCAACCTCCGTCAGTTTCGGACCGCTTGCTATGACGCGGCGCGCCTGCACGGGCGAGGCCCTGTCCCTGCAGCAGCGCAAGTACATGGACGCGCTCGGCGGCGTGATGGCCTGGACGATCGAAGCAGATGGCGCGCTGGTGCTGACGGGGGATGCGGGCAAGCGGGTCTTGTTGCGCCGCTGAGGCGGGCAAGCAGCCTGCAACCGCACGGCCTCTTGGAGCCTCCCGGCGGAGGCGCTAAGGCTTAAGCGGACCGCCCGTTGCAGAAAGCCTCCCGACCCGTATGACGACCCTGATCGGCATTGACCTTGGAACGACCAATTCGCTCGTCGCAGTATTCACCGACGCGGGGCCGCAGCTCATCCCCAACAGCCTCGGGGAGATGCTCACGCCTTCGGCCGTGGGGTACGGGGAAGACGGGGCGCTGCTCGTGGGGCGGGCGGCGAAGGACCGGCTGCTGACCCACCCCGCCCTGACGGGGGCGCGGTTCAAGCGCTACATGGGCACCAATCACGAGATGGTGCTGGGCAAGAAATCCTTCAGAGCGGAGGAGCTGTCCTCGTTCGTGCTGCGGTCGCTGCGAGCAGATGCCGAGGCCTTCCTCGGGCACGAGGTGGACGCAGCGGTGATTTCAGTGCCTGCCTATTTCAACGACATCCAGCGCAAGGCGACGATCACGGCGGCGGAATTTGCAGGCCTGAAGGTGAACCGCCTGATCAACGAGCCAACGGCCGCCGCGCTCGCTTACGGGCTGCAGGACCGGCAGGGCGAGTCCACGTTCCTGGTTGTGGACCTTGGCGGGGGCACGTTTGACGTGTCGATCCTGGAGATGTTTTCCGGCGTGATGGAAGTGCGCGCCTCGGCGGGGGATGCCTTCCTTGGCGGGGAAGATTTTACCGATGCACTGGCGACGGAGCTTGGCCGGCAACTGGGCGTGAAGCCGGAGGATGTGAGCCGGGAAGACGGCGCGCGGCTGCGCGCGCTGGCCGAGCGCATGAAAGTGCAGTTGACCGAGGCGGCAGAAGCGAACGCGGACTTTGCGCTGAAGGGTGAAGCGCGGCGGGTGACGATCACGCGGGACAAGTTCGACGAGATCACCGACCCGATCCTGAAGCGCCTGCGCCTGCCGATCCAGCGGGCGATCTCGGATGCGAGCCTGAAGGCCGACGACCTGCACCGGATCATCACAGTGGGCGGGGCGACGCGGATGGCCAGCGTGCGGGCGCTGGTGACGCGGCTGTTCAAGCGGTTTCCGGAATACTCGATCGACCCCGATCATGTCGTGGCGCTCGGCGCGGCGGTCCAGGCGGGCCTGGCCGCGCGGCACAAGGCGCTGGACGATGTGGTGATGACCGATGTGTGCCCGTTCACGCTGGGATTTGAGACGTCGATTTCGGTGGGTGAGGGAAAGCACGAACCCGGACATTTCACACCGATGATCGAGCGCAATACGGTTGTACCGGTGAGCAAGGCCGATGTCGTGGCGCCGCTCTACCCGACGCAGCACGAAATCCTGTTTCGAATCTTCCAGGGCGAGAGCCCGTATGTGAAGGACAACATATTAATCGGTACGCTGAACGTACCGCTGCGCGGCGGGGCGAAGGACGACAAGTCCGTGGAGCTGCGCTATACCTATGACACGTCCGGTGTGCTGGAAGTTGAGGCGACGCCGACGGCGACGAAGAAGACCGAGCGGCTGGTGATCGAAGGCAATCCGGGCAGCCTGCCGCGCGACGAGATCGAGAAACGGCTGAAGGCGCTGGCGGCGATGAAGATCCATCCGCGCGACCAGCAGGAAAATGCCGCGTTGATTGCCCGGATGCGGGCGGCGTTCGAGAACTCGCTCGGCGACAAGCGTGCGTCGGTCGGCCGGCTGATTGCCGAATTCGAGGGCGTGATGGCGCGGCAGAACCCCCGCGAGATTACCGAGGCGCGGCGAGATATCGAGGCTGTGATCGGAAACTTCGAACGCGACGATGTCTTCTGATCCATTCGGCCTGCTGGGCATCGACCGCGCGACGGCCACCGAGGCCGACGTGCGCCGGGCCTATGCCGCTAAACTGAAAGTGACGCGGCCGGAGGACGACCGGGCGGGCTTCATGGCACTGCGGACGGCGTTCGAGCGGGCGCGCAGCGAGGTGCGCTGGCGCGAAGACTACGGCGACGACGCCAACACCGGGGAGGCGGAGAACGACCGGGCGACTTCGGAGGCCGCGGCGTTTCCGGTCGGCGCTGTGGCGATCGGGGATGTACCGCTGGCGGAGATTGCCGAAAGGACGCGGGATACCCTGCCCCAGACGACGCCGGCGTATGCCGGGATTGAGCCTTATGAAGAAGATGAACCATCGGAGACCGCAGAGGCGCCTGATGAAGGCGCCGAGGAAATTCATCACGATGACGGGTTCACGCCCGAAGACATCGCCGCCTGGCAACCGATCAGGGCGGCGCTGGACCGGCTCACGGATGTGCTGACTGCGACCGGCGAGCCGCCGCCCGTCAAGGCCGTTCTGGCAGTTATCGACGGTGACGATATCAGCAGCATTGACCAGTACCAGACCCTGCAGGCACAAGTCCGGGAATTACTCTGTGACCGGACCAACTTCTTTGACAGTGCAACCGGCATGCGATTACCCGGCTGGCTGTCCCTGGAGGTCTTCGACGCGCTGGACACCTATTATGGCTGGTCACGCGAGACGACGACCATCCCCTATCTGAAGGGCCTGAACGACTGGCTGGTGCGCGTGAGGCGGGCGATCGAACTGGAGGCAGCGTCCGACACGGCGCGCAACCAGGCGCGGCTGGAGGACGCGACGGCCAAACTGTTCGGCCCGAAGGACCGCCCGGCCGAAACCGAACGCAGCAGAAAAGGCAGCGCGATCTGGCTCTGGATCGGCGCCGGAATCCTGATCAGCCAGCTCGTGCAGTTCCTCGCGCGCATCAACGGCGGCGGCTGACGCAGGGTCAAGACTGTTGTAAAAGCGTCATCGCAGCTAAGTTAAAATGCAAAGCAGCTGACCCGCACGCAGAGGCAGGCGCTACACTGTTCCGGAGGAATCTGACATGGCCGATACCGGCGCTCTCGACCTTGGATTTGACCCAGCCGCACTGAAAGCGCGCTACCTTGCCGAGCGCGACAAGCGCGTGCGTAAGGATGGCAACGAACAGTATGTAAACGTGGCCGGACAGTTCGCGCATTACCTTGATGACCCGTACACGGAGCGTACGGAACGCGCACCGGTGAAGGATCATGTCGAGGTTGCCGTGATCGGCGGCGGGTTTGGCGGGATGCTGGCGGCGGCAAGGCTGCGCAAGGCGGGCTTTTCCGACATTCGTATGATTGAGACTGGCGGCGCGTTTGGCGGCACCTGGTACTGGAACCGGTACCCCGGCGCAGCCTGCGATATCGAAAGCTATATCTACCTGCCGCTGCTCGAAGAGACCGGCTTCATGCCGAAGGAGAAGTACACGAAGGCGCCGGAGATCCTCGCGCATTCGAAGCGGATCGCGGAGCGCTTCAACCTGTTCGATAAGGCCCTGCTCAGCACCGGCGTGACGGGCATGAAGTGGAACCAGAAGAAGAAGGCCTGGACGATTGAAACCGACCGCGGCGACAAGTTCACCGCGCAGTTCGTGGTGATGAGCAACGGGCCGCTCAACCGGCCGAAACTGCCCGGCATACCGGGCGTCGAAAGCTTCAAGGGCCACAGCTTCCATACGAGCCGCTGGGATTATCAGTACACGGGCGGCGGGCCGGAAGGCGGGCTGACGCGGCTGAAGGACAAGGTGGTCGGCATCATCGGCACGGGCGCAACCGCTGTGCAGTGCGTACCGCATCTCGCGGCAGGGGCGAAGCATCTCTACGTGTTCCAGCGCACGCCCTCCTCGATTGACGTGCGCAATGACCGGCAAACCGATCCGGACTGGGCGAAGAGCCTTGAGCCCGGCTGGCAACGCCGGCGGATGGAGAATTTCAACACGCTGGTCTCGGGCGGCTATGAGCCGGAAGATCTCGTGAATGACGGGTGGACGGACATTATCCGGAACATCCTGTTCATCGCCTCCAAAGGCGACCAGCAGGGCCTGACGATGGAGCGACTGGCGGAGCTGGCAGAAATTGCCGACTTCAAGAAAATGGAACAGGTGCGCTCCCGCGTGGACGAGATCATCAAGGATCCGGCGGTGGCTGCGGCGCTGAAGCCCTGGTACCGGCAGTTCTGCAAACGGCCCTGCTTCCACGACCAGTATCTCGACGCGTTCAACCGGCCGAACGTGACACTGGTGGACACCAATGGCCAGGGCGTGGACCGGATTACGGAAGACGCGGTCGTGGTGGACGGCAAGGAATACAAGATTGATTGCCTCGTCTATGCGACCGGGTTCGAAGTGGGCACGGACTATACGCGGCGGGCTGGCTATGATCCGGTCGGACGCGGCGGCGTGCACATGAAGGATTACTGGGCGGACGGCATGCGCAGCCTGCACGGACTTTCCGTTCACGGATTTCCGAACATGTTCCTGATGGGGCCCGGACAGGCAGGCTTCACGGCCAACTATCCCCACCTGCTGGACGAGCAAGCCGAGCAGATCGGCTATACCTTGTCGGAAGTCAAAGCCCGGCAGGCCAGGACTTTCGAGGCCTCGGCGGACGCAGAAGAAGCCTGGGTACAGCAGATCATCGCGAAGGCGGTCACGCGCCAGCAATTCCTGGATGAATGCACGCCCGGATATTATAACAACGAAGGCAAGCCGAGTGACCGGTCGGCGCAGAACAATTCATACGGGGACGGGCCCAATGCCTATTTCCGGATCCTGAAAGCCTGGCGCGAAGGCGGCGAACTGGCAGGCCTGGAGCTGAAGTAGCGGGAAACGGGCGAGGCACTTGAGGCCCGAGCCAAATGCGCTAGTTTGCTCGCTTGACGAGAGACGGGGGGCCGCATGGACGCCGAAACGCTGCAGAGCTGGATTGGCCGCACCGAGGTGCAGATCGATACGGTGACGCCGGGGCCAGCGCGCGCACTGGCAGCGACGCTAGATCAGAACCCCGATGATTTCACGGCGCGCGCGCCGCTGCCGCCGCTCTGGCTGTGGCTCTACTTTCTTCCTGTGGTGCGGGCGTCCGGTGTCGGGCCCGACGGGCATCCCCAGCGGGGCGGATTCCTGCCGCCGATCACCCTGCCGCGACGCATGTGGGCCGGTAGCCGGTGCCAGTTCCTGGGGACGGCGCGGATCGGCGATGAGCTGACCAAGGTGTCAACGATTGCGAAGGTCTCGGCAAAGACCGGACGGTCCGGCGAGATGGTGTTCGTGACGGTGCGCCACGCCTATTCGCGCGGGGGCGCGGGGCTGATGGAGGAGGAGCAGGACATTGTCTATATGCCGATCCCCGAAAAGTTCTCGCCCCCAGAACCTGTGGCGGTGACTGACTGTCCGTGGACAGAGCGCGTAGCAATTGATCCGGTCCTGCTGTTCCGGTTTTCGGCACTGACATTCAACGGGCACCGGATCCATTACGACCGCACCTATGCAATGGATACGGAGAAGTATCCGGGGCTTGTCGTGCATGGGCCGTTGCAGGCAATCTTGCTCATGGAGGCGGCGCGGCGCTGGCAGCCGGGCCGTCAGCCGGCGAGCTATACGTTCCGGGGACTGCGGCCGCTGTTCGACTTCGACGCGGTATCCGTCTGTGGGCGGACGAATGATATGGGCGGACTCGACCTGTTCACCGCAAACGGCGACGGGGCCGCCGGCATGCAGGCAAATCTCGGCTGGGCGGCCGCCTGAAGCGGCCTAAATGATGATTTCGAGAGGCCGGACGAACGGCCCACGGGAGGAAAGCATGGTCAAGATTTTGGAGGGCCTCCGGATCGTGGAAGGCTCAGCTTTTGTTGCGGCGCCGCTGGCGGGGATGACACTTGCGCAAATGGGCGCGGACGTTATCCGGTTTGACCGGATCCGCGGGGGCCTCGACAACGGGCGCTGGCCCGTGACGGACAAGGGACGCAGCCTGTTCTGGGCCGGGCTGAACAAGGGCAAGCGCAGCCTTGCGGTGGACATGACGACACCGCGGGGACAGGAGATCGTAACGCGGCTGATCTGCGAGCCGGGCGAAGGCAAGGGAATTTTCCTGACCAACTTGCGCGTCCGCGGATGGATGGATTATCCGGCGCTGAAGCAGCACAGGCCGGACCTGATCATGATGTCGGTGACCGGAGACCGCAGCGGCGGGCCGCAGGTGGACTATACGGTGAACCCTGCCGTGGGCTTTCCGATGGCGACCGGGCCGGAAGGATCTGCCGGGCCGGTGGGTCATGTATTGCCCGCCTGGGACTGCATCACCGGGCAACAGGCTGCGCTCGGCATCCTCGCAGCGGAGCGGCACCGAAGGCTCACCGGTAACGGGCAACTTGTGGAACTGGCGCTGAAGGACATGGCGCTGGCGATGCTGGGCAATCTCGGCATCATCGCCGAAGTGACCGTAAACAACTATGACCGGCCGAAGATGGGCAACTCCCTGTACGGAGCGTATGCGCAGGATTTCGTGTGCAAGGGCGGCGGGCGGGTGATTGTCGTCGCGCTGACGCAGCGCCAGTGGGACAACCTGAAAGCAGTAACGCATACGCAGGTCGCGTTCGAGGAGCTCGCCGTAAAGCTGGGCGTGAACCTCAACCTTGAAGGCGCAAGGTTCGAACACCGGCATGCGATCACGCAGGTGCTGAAGCCGTTTTTCGACATCAGGGCGGTCGAGGAGTTCGAGGCGGCGTTCAATGAGCGGAGCGTAACCTGGGCGCGGTATCGCACGTTCGCACAGGCGGTCCGGGAAGACCCGGATATCTCGGTGGATAACCCGATGTTTTCAATGCTGGAGCACCCGGGAATCGGGACTTATCTGACGCCCGGCAATCCGATCGCGTTCTCCGACGCGGAGCGGATCGCGCCCGTCCGGGCGCCGAGCCTTGGCGAGAATACCGATGAGATATTGTCCGGGATCGGATACTCGGACGGGGAGATTGCGAACCTGCATGATGACCTGATCGTGGCGGGGCCGAGGTAGTGCTGCCCCCTCTCCCGCAAGCGGGAGAGGGGTCGGGAGGGCTACTCCTCAACTAACATCACCAACACATCGCCATCGGCCACCTGCTGCCCGGCCTTCGCGTGGACGGCTTCGATGATGCCGTCGCGCGGCGCTGTCAGGGCGTGTTCCATTTTCATGGCTTCAAGGACGGCGAGAGTGTCACCGCGGATGACGGCGGCGCCGGGAGCGGCGAGCACGCTGATTACCTTGCCGGGCATCGGGGCCTTGACGACATCGCCGCCGAGGGCCGCATCCGCGTCAGCCGTGTATTCAGGCACAGTCACGAGGAAGGTGTCACCGCCTGTGGTAACGGCGTAGCGGCGGGGCGTGAGATCGGTGACGAGCGGGAATGGCGTATCATCCGTGAGCGGGGTATCGGCCTCTATAAGCCGGGCGGCGCCGTCAGCGGCCAGCAGAACCGTGCGACAGGGCCCGGCGTTGAGGCGGAAACCGTCATGCAGGTCCCAGGGTGAGACGGCGCCCTCATCATCGAGCAGGAGGGTTGCCACGGCCGAGAGCGAGGCGGCGCGGTGGGCATCCGGCACAGCGGCGAGCGTGTCGAGGTTCTCGCCGATCCAGTTAACGTGGTGCGTGCCGCCGGCGAACTCGCCTGACAGGGCACAGCGGCGCAGGAAGCCCGCATTGGACGGCACGCCGGCGAGCTGGGTGTGGGCGAGCGTGTCGGTCAGGTGCTTGAGCGCGGCGCCGCGGGTTTCTCCGTGAACGATCAGTTTGGCGATCATGGAATCGTAGTTTGAGGGGACGCGGTCGCCGGACTGGAAGCCGGCATCCCAGCGGAGGGTTTCGCCGTCCGGTTCTTCGAGGAGGCCGAACTCAAGTATGAGGCCGGCGCCGGGACGGAAGCCTTCAGCGGGGTCTTCGGCGCAGATGCGGGCTTCGAAGGCGTGGCCGTTGAGCCTGATGTCTTTCTGCTTCAGAGGCAGTTTTCCGCCGGAAGCAACGATAATCTGCCATTCAACCAGATCCGTGCCGGTGATGGCTTCGGTGACCGGATGCTCGACCTGCAGGCGTGTATTCATCTCGAGGAACCAGAACGTGTCGAGCGCAAGCGGCCTTGATCCGTCTACGATGAATTCTACGGTGCCGGCACCCTGATAACCGACCGACCTGGCGAGTTTCACGGCAGCGTCGGTCATGGCCTTGCGGACAGCCTCTGGCATGCCGGGAGCTGGCGCTTCCTCAATGACTTTCTGGCGGCGGCGCTGAAGGGAGCAGTCACGCTCAAACAGGTGGACGACATTGCCCTGGCTGTCACCGAAGACCTGGACTTCGATGTGGCGCGGTCGCTCGACGAGCTTTTCGAGCATGACGCGGCCATCGCCGAAGCTCGCTTCAGCTTCGCGCACGGCGCTGGTGAGTTCGGCTTCGAGGTCTGCGGCGCGGGAGACCTGGCGGATGCCCCTGCCCCCACCGCCGGCCACAGCCTTGATGAGGAGCGGATAGCCGACCGTCTCGGCGGCTTTCGTCAGGGTAAGGATATCCTGTGCTTCATCCCGGTAACCGGGGAGCACCGGAATGCCAGCGTCTTCGGCGATGCGTTTGGCTTCGTCCTTCGGACCCATGGAGCGGATGGCGGCAGGCGGCGGGCCGACCCAGGCGAGGCCGGCGGCGATAACGGCTTCGGCGAAGGCGGCGTTCTCGGACAGGAAGCCGTAGCCGGGATGGACGGCGTCGGCCCCGGTCTGGGCAGCAGCCTGGAGGATGGCCTCTACACGCAGGTAGCTTTCGCCGGCGGGGGCGGCGCCGATGTGGACCGCTTCGTCCGCCTCGCGCACATGCATCGCGGCGCGGTCCGCGTCGGAATAGACGGCTACGGTAGCAATGCCGAGGCGGCGGCAGGTGCGGAAAATCCGGACGGCGATTTCACCCCGGTTCGCCACGAGGAGTTTCGTGATTTTCACTTTTCTGGCCTCCGGGTCCCCGGTGCACGGTGGCGACCAGGACGAAACTGATGATCATCAGCAGATACCATGATCCGAGCTTGGAGAAAGAGACCATCTCCCAGCCGTCCTCCTGGCCCGGATAGGACCAGGCGCGGGCGAAGGTGGCGAGGTTTTCGGCAAACCAGATGAACAGGGCGACGAGGAAGAAGCCGACGAGCAGCGGCATGGGGCGGTGGACCTCGTCCGGGCGGAACCAGACGACGGTGCGCAGATAGATCAGCGCGGCGGCGGCGAAGAGGCCAAGGCGGATGTCCACGGTCCAGTGGTGGGCGAAGAAGTTCACATAGACGGCGGCGGCAAGCAGGCCCTGCAACCAGAGCGGCGGGAAGCGGTCGAACCGGAACTCGAAGATGCGCCAGACGCGGGCGAGATAGGAGCCGACGGCGGCGTACATGAAGCCGGAAAAGAGCGGCACGGCGCCGATGCGCAGGTAGCTGTCTTCGGGATAGACCCAGCTGCCGGCCTGCGTCTTGAAGAGCTCCATGACGGTGCCGACGATGTGGAAGACCAGGATGACGCGTGCCTCTTCCCAGGTCTCAAGGCCGGAGAGGATGAGCAGGCCCTGCAAGGATAGCGCGGCGAGGACGAGGAAGTCGTAGCGCGAGAGAGGCGCGTCATCCGGATAGAAGAGATGCGTCAGCAAAAGGAGGGCGAGCATCACGCCGCCGAAGATGCAGGCCCAGGCCTGCTTGATGCCGAAGCTGATGAATTCGAAGACGCCGAGGGTAACCGGGCCCCTCACCCAGCGGGCGCGCAGGGCCTCCCGCCCGGCGTGAAGGCGGTCGCGCAATCGGGTGGCGGCGGAGGCGGACTGTGTCATCGCCTTCCGGGATGACGGAGTTTACGGGCCGAAACAAGGCCGGGAGGAGCCGGCACCGGTCTGATTTTGAGGCTATGTCAGGCGCGGCGGATGGCGTAAGGTTAAGGCTCGGTCAAGCAACGGGGGACTCCGATGGCTTACAATTCAGGCGTACAGCTCAGCGGCCTTGCCGGCATCATCGGTGCAGGCGTCGGCGGTTATCTCGGTTACAATCAGGCGGCAGAGATCGGCATGGACCCGCTGCAGGGCGCGCTGATCCTCGGCGGCATCGGGCTTGTGGTGGCAAGTCTTGGGTCGTTCGTGCTCAAATCGGCGATGCAGTTTGTCATCTACCTGATCCTGTTGGGCGTGCTGGCCTACTTCTTACGCGGCCAGATCGAGGCGTTGACGGGGATCGATCCGGTCTCGGCGGTGTACAACACGCTCGGCAGCTGGGGCTTGCCGGTGGCCTCGATCCCGGGCGCCGAAGATGTCGTGAACCGGACCCCGGCAGAGCAGTAGGCGTTACACCTTCCAGCCAGGCGCACGCTTTTCGAGGAAGGCGGCGATGCCTTCCTTGCCTTCATCGGAGGCCCGGCGTGCGGCGATGCGCTTGGCCGTCTTGTGGCCGAGATCGCGGTCAATCTCCCGGCCAGCAAAATCGTGCACGAGTTTCTTGGAATCGGCGACCGCGCCCGGGGCCGCCGCAAAGACGAGCCTGGCGATGCGTTCTTCGAGCTCGGACATTTCATCCGCTGTCTGAGCAACATAGTGTACAAGGCCGATACGCTCGGCATAGGCGGCGTCAAACGTCTCGGCGGTGACGAACAGCGCGCGGGCCCAGCGAGGACCGATGGCATTGATGACGAAGGGGCTGATCGTCGCCGGCGTCAAGCCGAGGCGGACTTCGGAAAAGCGGAAGCTGGTATTGGCCATCGCGATGGCGACATCGCAGGCGGCAACCAGCCCTGCCCCGCCGCCCATCGCCGTGCCGTGCACGAGCGCGAGTGTCATCTGGGGCATTTCATTGAGCCGCTGCAGCATCTCGGCGAGGCGGACGGCGTCGGCCTCATTGTCTTCGCGCGACTGGGTGGAGGCGTGTTTCATCCAGGTGAGGTCGGCGCCGGCGGAGAATGACGGGCCTTCGCCGCGCAGGATCATCACGCGGATCGAGGTCTGGTCCGAGATCATCTCGAAAACGTCGGTGAGCTCGGCGATGAGTTCGGCATTGAACGCGTTGTGGACGTCTGGCCGGTTCAGTGTGACGACGGCGACGCCGTCGCGGGTCGCATCGAACTTGATGAGGTCGTACTCGGAATCGCGCATGGGGGTTCCTCTCAGGGGGGATCTTTGGTGGCCACCTTGCGGTAGTGGCTCGACGGGCGCAAGGCGGGCTTCTCGATGAGGTGCCAGAGAGCAAAGCTCGCGAGAATGACCAGCACGGCTGCCAGCGAAAGAAAGCCCGGCAGGCCGAGCAAGGGCAAGAGGCCGGCAGCGAGCAAGGCCTGCAGGACGGGAAAGTGCGTGATGTAGAGGCCGTAGGAAATGTCGCCGAGGCGCGCGGCGTTAAGCGCGGGGCCCGGCGCGAAGGCGATGGCGGCGATGAGGCCGGTGAGCGCGAAGGCGCGTAGCGGCTCCAGTATAGGATGCATCACAGTAGCCGCCACGAGGACCATGCCGGAGAGGCCGAGCGCACGCCAGCGGCGGCGCATCCGGGCTTCGCATTTCCAGAGCGCGATACCCATCGCGAAGAAGGCCATTTGGCCCGGAAGTTGGCGGGCGAGCAACAGGCCGAGATTGCCTTCGAGCGCCAGCGGCAGGATGTAGGCCCAGGCTTCGGCGGCCGCATAGAGCGCCATCACTGCAAGCCACCAGAGCCGGCCAAGCCTCTTCAGCACAAGGAAGATCAGCGGGAGGACCATGTAGAACAGGACCTCGATCTTCAGTGTCCAGAGCGCGCCGTTGACTTCGGTAAAGCGGTTGGAGCCAAACAGGCCGGGCAAGTTGGGCGCGAGGAAATTCAGGAAACCGAGATTGGCGGCGAGGTAGGCGAGGACGCCCGGCGTGTCGCGCGTGAGCGCAAGGCTGATGAGCGCCGGAATGAGGATCACGGCCGCGTAGGCGGGATAGAGCCGGCGCAGGCGCTTTCCGGCATAGTCTGCGAGGCTGGACGAGCGATCAAGGGAACCTGCGACGAGGGCGCCGGAGACGATGAAAAAGCCCTGGATGCAGACCTCGGCCAATTGTGCGAGGGCAAGTTCCAGCGGGCCACCGGGATTTTGGCCGGCGAGCGCGGCGCCGTGATACACGAATACGCCCGCAGCCAGCACGAGCCGGATCAGGTCAAATCGGTTCTGCTGCGAAACTGGCAGGTTCAAAGTCTGGTCGTCCCCGCAACGCCGTGTTGCATCCCCCGCTTAACAGGCTGCACGCGGTTCGCGAAGCACCCAGACGCTGCCGATTGCCACACACAAAAACGGCCCCGCTGCCGCAGCATGGAGGCCGCACGTCCAAGAGGCTAAGTCCCGCAGGAATTGCGATGCCAGCGCGGCCTTGTCCCTGGACTTTTTCCGCGCGTCCTTGGCGCCTGTCTACCCGGCGCCTGTCACAACACGGTCGGCGCTGGTGTCGATCTTCATGAACCTCGCCCCGGCTTCGGCCGCTATGACCTTGCCGCCGGCAACCTGTGCCGCAACACATACAGCCGGTCCCGGTCGGCGGACCAGGGACGTTCAGCCCTGATCGGGACCCTCACGGTCCAACAGGATGCTGGCAAAGTCCTGGCCAGCGTGAAAGAAACCAAAAACACGGACGATCTGCAGATCCTTGATCAGTTCGAAGGCAACAACGGCGCTACCGACGGGTGCAGTTCGCAGCCCTTTGCGGATATCGTCTCTCTGCCGGCTATGCTGGGACAGCGAAACTGCCGAACACGCGAATGTAAGCATCTCCTGGGTGCGCCGCACAGCGCCCGCAATGTCGCCCGTCGCGCCTTCCAGTCGCCGCGCGATCGCCCGCAGGTCTTCGATGGCGGCGGAGGAAAACCGGACCTTGAAGCGCTGAAGATTCATACCGTCCACGGATTAGAAAGAAGTTGAGAGAACATCTGGCCTGTTTCAACCTGAAACAGGTCTGCATCCAGAAACTCGGCTTCGGCCCGAGCTATAAGCTCCCCCCGCAGGTGCAGGGACCTGGCCTTCTGGACGTCCTCTGCTTCGAGCAGGGCGTGGAGCGCGCGTTCAACCAGAGCGCTCAAATGGGGGAGCGTGCCGGACTGGACCAACTTCATCGCCCTGTCATAAATCTGATCGTTGAGAAAGACCGATGTTTTTACCGCCATCAATGAGCCTGAAATCATAAGGTTACGCGCACTTTGCAGAGCCTTTAGCATAACTCAATTAAATGCGAAACAGTCCGAATCCGCGCTCGCCGAAGGGCGCGTTGAGGCTGGCGGAAAGGGCGAGGCCAAGGACGCGGCGCGTGTCTGCGGGGTCAATGATCCCGTCATCCCAGAGGCGTGCGGTGGAGTAGTAAGGATTGCCTTCAGCCTCGTAGAGATCGCGGATGGGCTGCTTGAAACGCTGCTCTTCTTCCGCACTCCATTGACCGCCCTTGCGCTCGATGCCGTCGCGCTTGACGGTCGCAAGGACGCTAGCCGCCTGTTCGCCTCCCATGACGGAGATGCGGGCGTTGGGCCACATGAAGAGGAAACGGGGCGAGTAAGCGCGCCCGCACATGCCGTAATTGCCGGCGCCGTAACTGCCGCCCGTGACGACCGTGAACTTCGGTACGGAGGCGGTGGCCACAGCAGTGACCATCTTGGCGCCGTCCTTCGCGATGCCGCCCGCTTCATATTTCGAGCCGACCATGAAGCCGGTGATGTTCTGCAGGAAAACGAGCGGGATGCGGCGCTGGTCGGCAAGTTCGATAAAGTGCGCGGCCTTCTGCGCGCTCTGCGAGAACAGGATGCCGTTGTTGGCGAGGATGGCGACCGGCATGCCGTAAAGCCGCGCGAAGCCGCAGACGAGGGTCTCTCCGTAAAGCTGCTTGAACTCGTGGAAATCAGACCCATCGACGAGGCGGGCGATCACTTCGCGCGCATCATAGGGCTCGCGCACATCCTGCGGGACGAGGCCGTGAAGCTCTGCAGGATCGTAAAGCGGGGCCTGCGGGTCGGTGAGGTCGAACGGCTGCGGCTTTGGCTTACTCAGCGTACGGATGATAGATCGGACGATGGCCAGCGCGTGGGAATCGTGCGCGGCGTAATGGTCGGCCACGCCGGAGCGGCGGGCGTGCACGTCGGCGCCGCCCAGGTCTTCTGCAGAGATTTCCTCACCCGTGGCCGCTTTAACCAGCGGCGGGCCGCCGAGGAAGATCGTGCCCTGCTTACGGACGATGACGGTCTCGTCGCTCATCGCAGGCACGTAGGCGCCGCCAGCGGTGCAGCTGCCCATGACGGCCGCGATCTGGGGAATGCCCTTCGCGCTCATATGGGCCTGGTTATAGAAGATGCGGCCGAAATGTTCGCGGTCCGGGAAGACTTCAGACTGGTGCGGCAGGTTCGCGCCGCCGCTATCGACGAGATAGATGCACGGCAGATGGTTTTCCATCGCCACTTCCTGCGCGCGCAGGTGTTTTTTCACGGTGACGGGGAAGTAGGCGCCGCCTTTGACGGTCGCGTCATTGCAGATGATAAGGCATTCCCGGCCTTCGACGCGCCCGACGCCGGTGATCAGGCCGGCGCCCGGGGCTTCGCCGTCATACATGCCGTTGGCGGCCAGCGCGCCGATCTCGAGAAAGGCGCTGCCGGGGTCGATCAGGCGCTCAACCCGCTCGCGGGGGAGCAGCTTTCCCCGCTCTGTGTGGCGGCGGCGTGACGCTTCCGGACCGCCGAGGGCGGCTTCGGCGGACTTTGCGCGAAGCTCCGACAGGAGTGCCTGCATGGCCCGGCGATTGGCCGAGAATTTCGGGCCAGACACCTCGAGCGCCGATTTCAGAACAGGCATGCGATTATCCTTAACGACTCGCCCCGAGGATTACCGCCCGCTCACGCGCATGTCACCGGTTCGGTAATGCATTTATGGTAAACGGGCCTCATGGACGGCTTTGAAACACCCACCAGAAAGCGCAAGGATAGGGGCATGAGGATCCCTCCCAATCCCGGTCTGAAGACGATTCCTTTGCTGAAGGATGTCTCGCAGCGAGCGATGCGGTCGGCCGGAAAAGACGCGCGCTGGTTCTCCCTGCCAGCGGGTCAGCCGCTTTTCCTTGCGGGCGAAATAGCCGACTCGATCTTCTTCGTCGTGTCCGGATCGCTGGGAGCGTTCGGAGCTGGCAATGAATTCATCGGCCATATCCGGCCGGGCGAACCCGTCGGCGAAATGGCGCTGTTCCTCGGCGGCACTGACCTCAACGGTGACGGCGTCATAGAGAACAAGCCGCATACCGGCTCGGTCTATGCGCTTCGCGATTCTGAAGTCATCGCCCTGTCGCGCATTGGCTGGAACCGGCTGGTGAAGTCCGAGCCGGAATTGCTGGAAGGGATGATCCGCATCATCCTGCGGCGGCTGGGGCGCAGCGGCAAACGCGACCAGGCGGCGCTGCCCAAGGTTTACACGCTGCTGGCAACCTCGCCGACGATCGACCTGCGCTACCGGGCACGGGCTCTGCGCGAGGAGCTGATGAAGTTCGGCCAGAAGGTCGCCATTATCGACGAGATCCAGGGCGACGAGAAGCCTGCGGGCTTTTTTGACGAACTTGAACACAACAATGATACGGTGATCCTGATTGCCGCGATCGGCGACAGTTCGTGGTTCCGGCTGGCGACACGCCAGGCCGATCGCATCTGGGTGTTGGCGCGCGGTGATGCACGCCCCTCCGTCCCCCTCATGCCGGAAGAGACGTCGCCGGCGCAAAAGCTGAAACTTGTCGACGTACTTCTGCTTCATCCGGGCACGGAGCGACGCGCCGCAAATCCGGAAGACTGGCGGGCCGCAGCGGGCGCCCAGCGCCTGCTCCATTGGTACGGCGACGAGCGGCAGGACGCGATGCGCCTCGCCCGCGTCATGGCCGGCCGTTCGGTCGGCCTTGTGCTGTCTGGCGGCGGGGCAAGGGCTTACAGCCATATCGGGGCCATCCGTGCGATCCGCGAGAAGGGTATTCCCATCGACTTTGCTGGCGGCTCCTCCATGGGCGCCGTGATTGCGGCATGCCTTGCAATGGGCTGGGACGACAACGAGATCGACCGGCGCATCCGCAAGGCGTTCGTCGAGTCGAGCCCACTCGGAGACTATACCTTGCCGGTTGTTGGCATGGTCAAAGGCAAACGTGTCAACGCGCGCCTGCAGGAACATTTCGGCGAGACCGATATCATCGATTTGAAGATCCCGTTCTACGCCCTGTCCACGAACCTGACGTCCGGTCATGTCCATATCCATCGTTCCGGCAGCCTCAGGCAGGCGCTGCGGGCGACCATCTCCCTGCCCGGTATCCTGCCGCCTGTCGTGGAGGGCGATGACATCCTCGTGGATGGCGGCGTGCTCGACAACTTCCCTGTCGAGACGATGCGGGATACCCATCAGGGCTTCGTGATCGGATCGGACGTCTCGGGCCAGCCGGAAGGGCTTAACCGTGAAGAATTCGCCCGGCCGCTGAACTTCTTCCAGTGGGTGGCGCGCAACGGGTTCTCCCAGCCGCCACCGATCGCTGGCCTGCTGATGCGGGCCGCAACGGTGCGCAACGACCCACGTCTCGGCCGCGACCTTGCAGATGTCGTGATCCTTCCGGAGCTGCCCGGCATCGAACTGCGCGACTGGACAGCGTATGACGACGCAGTGGAAGCCGGCTATGTGGCTGCCAGGGCCGCTCTTGAAACGAGCCACATTCCCGCGCTCTGCTGCCCTGTCTGAGCCCGGAACTGTCGTATTCTCAACCGGGCCTGAAGCCTATTGCCGCCAGATTCTCCTGCAGACTGCCGGTTTTCGGGAGACGTCTCTGGCCAGGGGCTTCGGCGGCTATGTGTCAAAGCCGATCGACGAACGTTCGCTGATCACGGCGATTGCGCAAACGCTGAGCCTGCCGCCGGAGACCGTTCAGATCCGACTGCAGGCCGGCTGACGCTGCGTGAACGGCCGCGCGGGCGGAATGCCCGTCGACGGTGTTCGCAAAAACTGGCAGGGCCGGAATCGACAGAGGCTTGCGCGCATCCGCGCGCAGGCCCGAATGGAGACCCAGATGGCCAAGACACCCAAAGCGCATAAGCCGGTTGGCGAAGAATACCTCGCCACAGCCAGGCAACCGGGCGCTGTGCACCGGTTTCCATTTCCGCCGCCGATGGTTTGGAACGCGCTGCTGGATGGCCCGGCCTGGACCGAGTGGCTGCCGATTACCAAGGTGACCTGGACGAGCCCCAAGCCCTTCGGGCCTGGCACGACACGGACCGTGGAAGTCGGCGCACAGGTGATCGAGGAGACCTTCTTCGCGTGGGATGAGGGCAAGCGGATGGCGTTCCGGTTCGAGCGCTCCACCCTGCCCGTCTCGGCGGGGGTTGAGGATTACCGGGTGGTGCCGGTGGACGGCGGCTGCGAGCTGCGCTGGAGCGGCAAGGCGAGCTCGGCACCGTTTTTGGGCGCGGTCATAACCCGGCAGCTGACAAAGGGACTGGTGGACGGCATGCCCAAACTGGAAGCCTTGATTGCCAGGCAGCCAGAGCGGTTCAAATAACCTTCAGTCGCCCGGTTTCGAAAACGGGATGATCTCATCCGGTACGCCATGATGGCTGCCGATGCCGAGTTGCCAATATCCGGCATCGCGCCATCGGCCGTGCTTGAACCCGGCGTTTGAACACGTTCCGCGGTGCCGGACTCCCATCTTCTCGTGCAAGGCCACGCGGGCCGGATCAGGCTGTTTCGTTGAACAGTTCCCGGCCGATCAGCCAGCGTCGGATTTCGCTGGTACCCGCGCCGATCTCATAGAGCTTGGCGTCGCGCAGGAGGCGGCCTGTGGGATACTCGTTGATGTAGCCATTGCCGCCGAGGAGCTGGATGGCGTCGAGGGCGAGTTTTGTGGCGGTCTCGGCCGCATACAGGATCGCGCCGGCGGCGTCCTTGCGGGTGGTCTCACCCCGGTCGCAAGCCTTGGCGACCGCATAGACGTAGGCCTTGGCCGCGTTCATCTGCACGTACATGTCCGCGAGCTTGCCCTGTACGAGCTGGAACTCGCCGATCGACTGGCCGAATTGCTTGCGGTCGTGGATGTAGGGCAGCACGACATCGAGGCAGGCCTGCATGATGCCGGTGGGGCCGGCAGCGAGGACGGCGCGCTCATAGTCGAGGCCGCTCATCAGGATGCGCACGCCCGCGCCAACCGGGCCCATGACGTTCTCTTCGGGCACTTCGCAGTCCTCGAACACGAGCTCGCCGGTTTCGGAGCCGCGCATGCCGAGCTTGTCAAGCTTCTGGGCGACCGAGAAACCCTTGAAGCCGCGCTCGATCAGGAAGGCTGTGATGCCTTTGGAAGCGCCGTTCGGATCGGTCTTCGCATACACGACGAGGGTGTCGGCGTCCGGCGCATTGGTGATCCACATCTTGGTGCCGTTGAGGACGTAGCGGTCGCCCTTCTTGTCGGCGCGCAGTTTCATCGAGACGACGTCTGAGCCTGCGCCGCTTTCGCTCATGGCGAGCGAGCCGAGGTGTTCGCCGGAGATGAGTTTGGGGAGGTAACGGGATTTCTGGTCGTCATTTCCCCAGCGGCGCAGCTGGTTGACGCAGAGGTTTGAATGGGCCCCGTAGGAGAGGCCGACCGAAGCGGAAGCGCGGGAGATTTCCTCCATCGCCACGACATGTTCAAGATAACCGAGGCCGGTGCCGCCCCACTCTTCCTCTACCGTGATGCCGAGCAGGCCGAGTTCGCCCATTTTTGGCAGGAGGTCGCGCGGGAACTTGTCCGTCCGGTCGATTTCGGCGGCGCGCGGCGCGATCTGGTTCTGGGCAAAGTTTTTCACGGTTTCGCGGATCATGTCCGCGGTTTCACCGAGATCGAAGTTCAGCGTGGGATATGTGTTCGCGATCATGCGCCTGCCCTAGCAAAGGCGCCCGCGCGTGTCAGCGAGGAATTTGAATTCAGTCGTGCCGGGTCAGCGCCCGGTAAAGATAGTAGCTCGAGATCAGGAACAGGAAACCGCCGCCGAGCGCGAGCACGGGACCGGCATAGATGTCGCTCTGCTGCAGCACCGGCTGGCCAGCCTGCTTGAGGTAGCGCTGGGCGCCGGCGATCAGGCCGACGAGGCCGAGGCCGGAGAGCAGCGCGTATGGCCCCCAGACACTGAGTTTGCCAGGCGAGGCCGTGTCGGTGTCGCCGTTCTCCTGGATAGCACGCTCAAGATCGCGCTCGTTGATCTGGACGACTTCAAGGTCATCCACAACGACCGCTTCAGCGAGCGGCAGGAACGCCAGGGCGTCGTCCGGCAGCGCGGGGTTCGGTGCGCGCGCGCTGCGGCGGCGCTCGATGCCTTCGGGCGGCCCTTTGGGACGAGGCGACATCGTAGCGCCCGGATCGTCTCCGACGAGCGCTTTGACTGCGTCCGTGATTTCTTCCGGCGTGGGGCCATCGCCCGGGCCGGGCGGCGGCGTGGGCGGCGCAGGCGGCTGCGGCGGGGCTTCGCCGAGAATACGGGCAATGCGTTCGCTGACGGCGCGGGCGGCGGCCTGTGTGGCGTTATCCGTCGTAGCCGGGGGGGGCACTTCGGTGCCGGCCGAGGTGCGCGAGCCGATCACGACCGAACGCGCCGCGGGCCCGGCATCCTCGTCATCAAGCCCCTGCCGGGCCAGCGGGCGGACCCAGGCGCCGGGAACGGCGGCGCGGCCAGCCGGGTGTTCCAGAAAGTGTGCCACTTCGGCAGCGCGGCGGCGCGCGATGGCGTCAACGACGCGAAGTTCGCCGGAAACGTTTGCGAGGCGCCAGGCCCACATGGCATCGGCGGCGCCGGCCCGGTCACCGGCATTCAGCGAGGCGATCACGCCGCTCGAAATAAAGGCTTCGCCGCCGATGTTGAAGGCAAACGAGACGAGCGCATCGAACTCGTTCTGGCTGAGCGGGCTCAGCACGCGCTCGGCGATCAGCTGCTCGATCGGCGGCAAGTCATGGTGAATCAGGATCAGGGCAGCGTCGCGGGGGGTGATCTGCAGGCCGGACCGGGCGGTGGCCGTGTGGCCATAACCGATCAGCCATCCGCTACCCGGCAGACGCGCTGCGCGGGGACGGAAGCCCTCGAAGCTCTGGATGAGCTCGAGACCTTGTGCTGATGTCCTCATGGAACGGGCCAAAACGCCTGTTCTCCCGTTGTGATACATCCGGCAAAATGCCTACAGGCGCCCTCTGCAAATCTCGCGCCCATTCCCCTGCGGCGCGAGATTCGGCCGAAAACTCCTCTGTTTACAGGAGGACCAGGGTTGCGAGGCCCAGGAAGCTGAAGAATGCCATCACATCCGTCAGGGTTAACACGAAAACCGACGAGGCAACGGCTGGGTCCGCGCCGAGGCGTTTGAGACCAAGCGGCACGAGGATCCCGGACAGACCCGCCCAAAGGAAGGTGCCGAACATGGCAACGGCGATGACCAGACCGAGCCCCGTATCGCCGAACCAGAACATCGCGATGAGCCCTACCCCGGCGCCGATCAGCAGGCCGTTGAAGGAGGCGGCGAGAAACTCGCGCCAGACCGCGCGGCGGGCCGCGTCCCCGTCCATCTGGCGCGATGCAATGGCGCGCACGGCCACAGCCAGCCCCTGGCTGCCGGCATTGCCGCCAAGGGCGGCGACGACAGGCATCAGGATGGCGAGAGCGACCACCTGCTCGATGGCGCCCTCAAAGACGGAAATGATGGCCGAGGCGATGAACGCGGTGAAAAGGTTGATCGCGAGCCAGGGCAGGCGCGCTTTCACCGTCTCGAAGACAGTATCAGACGCATCGGCCGAAGACACGTTGGAGAGGGCGAGCAGGTCTTCGGAATGTTCCGATTGCATGACATCCACCATGTCGTCCACGGTGATCATGCCGACGAGACGGCCCGCATCGTCGGTGACGGGGGCGGAGGCCAGCGAGTATTTCTGGAACTGGAACGCCACGTCTTCCTGATCGCTGGATGTGTTCAGCGTCATGGTCGGCTCGGCCATGATGTCTTCCAGCGGCGTCTCGCGCGGGTGCCGGAGAAGGTTTGCCAGCGGAACGATGCCGAGCAGGCGGTGCGCGGGATCGACCACGTAGATATCGTAGAAGACTTCCGGCAGGTCCTCGCCGATATTGCGGGCATGATCGATGGTCTGGCCGACGGTCCAGAACTCGGGCACGGCCACAAACTCCGTCTGCATGAGACGGCCAGCCGTTTCCTCTTCATAGGCGAGACTGCGTTCGAGCTCGGCCCGGTCCACCGGGGCAAGGTCTTCGAGGATGCGCTCGCGGCGATCATCCTCGAGGTCTTCGAGAATGGTCGTTGCATCGTCTGAATCGAGTTCATCAAGGGCCTGCGCCACCGCCTGGTCGGGCAGCATCTCGACGGCGCCTTCGCGGTAGGAGTCGCGCAGCTCGATGAGGATTTCCGGCGGCAGGTCGCCGCCAAGAAGCTCAATCGCTTCTTCGAACGTATCGTATGGCAGCGCCTCGAGTGCATCGGCGGCGTCGGCCGGGTGCATCCGGCCAAGCGTACGCGCCAGCCAGCGGGTATCGCGCTCGTCGATCGCATCGACGAGGTCTTCCAGAAACACCGGGTCGATCTGACCGGGCTCGGCAGGCGGGAGTGTACTGGTATCGGTCATTGGCGCCTGTCATGCCGGGGTTGGCTTCCAGCGGCAAGGGTCAGAGGCGCCCGTACCGGCTCAGCTGTAGCGGAACTCCGGGGCATCGAGGTCGATCAACGGAAGCTCGTCTTTTTCCTTCCAGTAGTTCTGCGAATGCCCCCATTCCGGATTACCGCCACGTTTTGGCATCAGGTCCATGGAACGCGCGAGGTAGCCGGGGTTGAAGTTGTCCTCGTCGATCCAGGGCAGGATTTCCATGTTGTGGTCCTGCGGGCGGAGCGCGACCTCGACCTGCCTGGCGCCTCTGGCGTCCATGTGCTTGAGCAGGCGGGCGACGAAATCGCCCATCATGTCGACGCGCAGGGTCCAGCTGGCCCGGAAATAACCGAACACCCAGAGAAGGTTCGGGACGCCCGTGAACATCATGCCGCGATAGGTGATCGTCTCGCCCCAGTTCACCGGCTTGCCGTCCACCTCGAACGGAATGCTGCCGAGAACGGACAGGCTGAAGCCGGTGGCCGTGACGATCACGTCGGCTTCGAGCTCGCGGCCGGACTTCAGCAGGATACCTTTCTCGGTGAAGCGGTCGATATGGTCCGTGACGACGCTGGCGAGGCCGGCCTTGATGCCTTCGAAAAGGTCCGCATCAGGAACAAAGGCAATGCGTTGTTGCCACGGTCGATAGCTGGGCGTGAAGTGGGTCATGTCGTAGCCTTCCGGCAGGCACGCCTTGACGCCTTCCAGCAACTCCGAGCGCAGCGCCTCGGCGTCCTCAAACGAGCGACGCGTGAACTCGGCCTGTTCGAACAGATACTTCCGGCGCACGATTTCGTGGATCCAGTTTTCGTCCACACCCAGCCTGCGCAGCTCATCTGCGAGCACGTTCTCGTTGCGTGCCGGAATGAAGTAGGTCGGCGATCGTTGCAGAAGCGTGACGTGCGCGCATTTGCCGGCAATTGCGGGAACGACGGTCGCTGCGGTGGCGCCCGAGCCGATGACCACGACGTTCTTTCCGGCAAGATCAAGATCCTCCGGCCAGGTCTGCGGGTGAACGATCCGTCCACGGAAGCTGTCCATGCCCGGCCATTCCGGCGTGTAGCCTTCGGAATGCTTGTAATAGCCCTGGCACATCCAGAGGAACTTGGCCGTGAAGGTCAGCACTTCACCAGTGTCGAGACGCTCGGCCTTGACCGTCCAGCGCTTCTTCGCGCTCGACCAGCTTGCAGACGTGATCTTGTGGCGATAGCGGATGTGCGGGGCGAGATCGTTTTCGGCGATCACTTCGTCCATGTATCTGAGGATCTCTTCCCGGCTGGCAATCGGCGGGCCGACCCAGGGCTTGTAGCGATAGCCGAAGGTGTAGAGATCGGAGTCTGACCGGATGCCCGGATACTTGTGCATGTGCCAGGTACCGCCGAAGGTCTCGTAAGCCTCCAGGATCACGAACTTCTTTTTCGGGTTCTGGGTCTTCAGGTGATAGCCCGCGCCCACGCCCGAGATGCCGGCGCCGACCACAAGCACGTCAAAATGCTCCGTCTTCGCTTTGGTCTTTGACGCCTGAAGGGTTGCCGTATCTGCCATGTCGATTCTCCCGCTCGCCGGGCGTGCCCGGGAGCCAAACGTCTGATGCATGCAAGTGCCGCGCGGGAGGAAGGCGCTTCAATACGTAAACGACCGGACCTGCCGCAAAGGCAAGCAAGCAAAAACGACAAGCGAGGCGGTATCAGCCTGTTACGGACGTGTGCACGCCTGCGCGGCGTTCGGGGCTGCCTTCCCCAAATCGGGTAACCGCGCGCCCGGCGGACCTCATACTGGCCGGCGCGCGCCGGCCCCAGGGCCCGGCGTTGCCGGCGCCAGCCCACACCTGAGCCATAACGGAAGGCACGCGTGACGACGCTTTGCGCATCCAGCTGCCAAGGCCGGATCATGGCGCACACAGGCGCGCCCTGCAAACCAGGCCCTGTGGCCCGCCGCACCGAGGCGCTCCATCAGTGCGGTCTCGGAGCCCATGGAAATTTGCTGACATCGGGCCCAAACCTCGGACCGAACCGTGCACCGCTTTTGAACACATGGGCGCGGACCGCCATCTTGGGGCCCCAGGCAAGCAGGCATTTGACCGGACCTTCGGCCCCGGAGGTCCGCCGGCGCAGTAACTGTGCCAGCGGGCTTGAGGGTTCTTGGATAAGGGAAACCAAGGACTGCCGCTCTGATTCAGCCCGCAGTCTCGCCTTTCACGTCCTTCATCACGCCGGAGAAATCGAGGCCCGCAAAGCCCTTGTCCGACAGGGCCTGGTAGATGCTGGCGGCGTGTTCACCGAGGCGGATCCCGGCGCCGGATGCGCGGGCCGCATCGGCGGCGAGGAGAAGGTCCTTCAGCATCATGGCAACGGCAAAGCCGGGCTTGTAGTCGCGGTTGGCGGGAGACGTGGGCACCGGGCCGGGAGCCGGGCAATAGCTGGTCATCGACCAGCACTGGCCGGAGGAGACGGATGAAATCTTGAAGAATGTTTCCGCGTCGAGTCCGAGCTTTTCGGCGAGATTGAACGCCTCGCAGGTGGCGATCATCGAGATGCCGAGCAGCATGTTGTTGGCGATCTTGGCCGCCTGGCCGTTTCCGGCGCCGCCGGCGTGGAAGATGTTCTTGCCCATGCCTTTCAGGATCGGCTCTGCCTTCCCGAAGGCGTCGGCGGCGCCGCCCGCCATGAAGGTCAGTGTACCCGCTTCAGCGCCTGCGACACCGCCAGAGACCGGCGCGTCGACCATGAGGAAGCCGGCGCGCTCTGCCTGTGCATGTGCCTCGCGGGCGTCGGTCACGGCGATGGTGGAGCAATCGATCAGTAGCCCGCCTTTCGGAGCCTGGGCACATACACCGTCCGGGCCGAAATAGACGCCGAGGACGTGCTTGCCGGCCGGCAGCATCGAGACGACGACGTCGGCGTCCCTGACCGCATCTGCCACAGACGATGCCGCGCGTGCACCCTTGGCGGCGACGGCTTTGACCGCATCCTGATTGAGGTCAAACGCCGCGACAGCATGGCCCGCCTTCACAAGGTTGGCGCACATGCCGCCGCCCATGTTGCCGAGGCCGATGAAGGCGATCCTTGTCATGTCACTTGTCCTCGAACTTTGCCGGGCGTTTTTCGCTGAAGGCGGTCATGCCTTCTTTCTGGTCGGCGGTCCCGAACAGGCCCTGGAAAAGCCGGCGTTCGAACTTCACGCCTTCCGTGGTCGGAAGTTCCAGCGCGCGCGACACCATCTCCTTGGCGGCCATCAGCGAAGGAATGGAGAAAGCAGCAATCTCGCCCGCAGCGGCGAGCGCCACTTCCATCAGCGTATCATGCGGGACGACGCGGGAGACGAGGCCGTTCCGGTCGGCTTCGGCGGCGTCGATCATCCGGCCGGTCAGGACGAGGTCCATCGCTTTCGCCTTCCCAACCGCCTTGGTGAGGCGGATGGAGCCGCCCATGCCGGGCGTCACACCGAGCTTGATCTCCGGCTGTCCGAACTTTGCCTTGTCGGAGGCGATGATGAGGTCGCACATCATGGCAAGTTCGCAGCCCCCGCCGAGGGCGAACCCATTGACGGCCGCGATGACCGGCTTGCGGCTGGCGGCGAACCGGTCCCAGCCCGCGAAGTAGTCCTCGACATACATGTCGGAGAAAGATTGCGGCTGCATTTCCTTGATGTCGGCGCCCGCTGCGAAGGCTCGGCCCGCACCCGTCAGCACACTGACGGCAATATCCTTGTTGCGATCGATCGCCGCAAAGCAATCGACAACTTCGGACATGATCCCGGCATTCAGGGCGTTGAGGCTGTCCGGGCGATTCAAGGTGACGACCGCAATGCGGCCTTTTTGTTCGAAGGTGATCGTCTTGTAGTCAGTCATTGCGGCACTCTGTCTTTCTGGCTCAGGTCAATCAGGCAGGCGGTGGGCCCGGCGGCTGCGGAAAGTCGAGGCCGCTCGTTCCGGCCATCGGTGTGCCTGCAACGACGGCGTCATAGACCGCTTCGCCAATCGGCGAGAAACCGAGAACCCGCGACAGGAACGTGATACCTACCAGGGCGGCGATGCCCCAGAGCCAGGCCGGGTGCGGACGGCCATGCACACGCCAGTCATAGAACATGCCGGCGACCGGGAAGACCAGCGCAATGAGCGCCGCAATCTCATGCGCATACGGCGGCAGGAGCGGCATCGGCAGCAAGCGCCCGAAGCCGGGGCCCATCAGAAGCATGAACGAGCAAACCTGAAGACGCGAATGCCACGCCGGATGATGACGCAGGACAACCGCTGCGAAAACAAGCCCGGCCGCGGCATACAGAACGAGCGGGTTGGCCACGATGAAGTGTTGCGGCTGGAAGAAGAACGGCGTTCGGCCCGTCTGCACGGCTGCGACCGTGACGAGCGTGCCTGCAACCAGAAGCGCCAGTGTCCAGACGAAGGCAAGCTTGCCGAGTTGCCTGTGAAGCTGGAGGTTCCCTGCGCCGGCGAGCCAGGCCTGCGAGAGCACAATCCCCGCCCAGCCCATGAAAATCACCGCATGGACGTGAACAACCAGGGGCGCTGCAAAACTGGAGCGTCCGGCGGCGAGCTGCACCACGAAGCCCGATACGAGGACAATCGCCATCACGGTCATGAGGTTGCGAATGAAGCGGCGGTCATTCGCCGCGGGCGCTGTGAAGGTTGCGTCAGTCATGAAATCCTCCCCGATTTCGAAAGCTGAGGCTAACGCACTAGCGCACGCCCGGAGCCCCCACAAGCGGCGGGGACCCCGGGCACGGGGGCCCTTATCCCATCGTGGGAATGACGAACGCCTGGTCGCCGATATCGCCTTCCGGCCAGCGCTGGGTGACAGTCTTGATCTTTGTCCAGAACTTGATGCCTTCCGGACCATGCTGGTTGGTGTCACCGAAAGCCGAGCGCTTCCAACCACCGAACGTGTGGTAGGCCACCGGCACCGGGATCGGCACGTTGATGCCGACCATGCCGACATTCACCTGCGCCGCAAACTCGCGCGCGGCGCGGCCGTTGGACGTGAAGATGGCGCAACCGTTTCCGTACTGATGATCGGACGCGTAGCCAGCAGCCTCCTCCAGCGTTTCGGCGCGTACAACCTGCAGCACTGGCCCAAAGATTTCCTCATGGTAGGACTTCATGCCGGGCTTCACATGATCAAACAGCGATGGGCCGATGAAGAAGCCCTTCTCATGGCCTTGCAACGTGTGGCCGCGCCCGTCGAGCACGAGCTTCGCGCCTTCGTCGACGCCCATCTGGATATAGCTCTCGATCTTCGCCTTGTGCTGGGCGGAGACGACCGGGCCGTAATGCGCGTCCTTGTCGGTCGAGATGCCGATTTTCAGTTTCCGGGCCTCGGCGGTCATGCGCTCGACGAACCCGTCGGCCGTTTTCTTGCCGACAGGCACAGCCACGGGAAGCGCCATGCAGCGCTCACCCGCCGAGCCATAGGCTGCGCCGACGATGTCCTTGACCGCCTGTTCCAGGTTGGCGTCCGGCAGGATGATGCCGTGGTTCTTCGCGCCGCCCATCGCCTGCACACGTTTGCCGTGGGCGGTTCCGGTCGCGTAGACGTATTGTGCGATGTCGGACGATCCGACGAAGCTGACCGCCTTGATGTCCGGGTGCGTCAGGATCGCATCGACGGCCACCTTGTCGCCGTTGACGACGTTCAGCACGCCCGCCGGCACGCCGGCCTCGAGCATCAGCTCGGCAAGACGCATCGGCACCGAGGGATCCTTCTCCGATGGCTTCAGGATGAACGTGTTGCCGCATGCGACGGCGACGGCCGCCATCCAGCATGGGATCATGGCGGGGAAGTTGAAGGGCGTAATGCCGGCGCAGACGCCCAGCGCCTGGCGCATCGAATACACGTCAATTCCCGGGCCGGCGCCCTCAGTGTATTCGCCCTTCAGAAGGTGGGGTACGCCGCAGGCGAATTCCACCACGTCGAGCCCGCGCTGGATGTCGCCTTTCGAGTCCGCGATGACCTTGCCGTGCTCGGAGGAAAGAAGGTGGGCGAGATCTTCCATGTTCGCCTCGACGAGGCGTTTGAACTCGAACATAACACGCGCGCGGCGCTGCGGATTTGTGGTCGCCCAGGCGGGCAGCGCGGCCTTGGCAGCCTCGACGGCCGCGCCGAGTTCAGCGGCAGTCGCCAGCGCCACGCGCGCCTGGACCTCGCCGGTGTTGGGGTTGTGGATGTCGCCAAACCGCCCCGACGTGCCAGCAACCGCCTTGCCGCCAATAAAATGATGCACTTGCCGCATGGCGTGTCTCCTCGTGTTTGCCGGCGTTATAGGCAAAGCGTCGGCTTAGATACATGCCGAATTTTACGGGCCCGCGCCGGCGCCCGCCGCGCCCCTGACGTTTAGGGCTTGCTTGCCTTTGCGGAACGTCCCCGAACACTCATTGGAAACAGCGAGCGGAACACGAAGGCCGCGTCCGCTGACAGACTATCAGGGAGGATGGAGCGGCAGTTCCCGATGCCGCGAGCAAACATGGACGGCGACAGGCAGTTCTCGACCGAAAGCCTTTTGACGGCGCGCCAACGCGCCGCCGAACTCGTCCAGTCACCGCTGGTACGCCGGCGCGCGGCGATCACCGGCGGCGCCCTCTTCATTCTGCTCGCCGGGTTCTTCGTCATGGACCGGGGGGCGTATGTTTCGACCTCGGACGCCCGGATTGCGGCGGACATGATCGCGGTGTCCACCGACATCTCGGGCCGAATCACCTCCGTCGCCGTCAGCGAAGGCGACCGCGTCCAGGGCGGCGATGTGATCTACACCATCGACGACCGGGAAGCGGCCTACATGCTGGCCCAGTTCGAGGCCGAGGCGAACCGCCTGCGCGCCGAGATTGGCCGCGAGGAAGCCCGCGCCGGGTTCGAAACCTCCAAGGCCGGCAGCCAGGTCGCCGCCCGGAAGGCGGGTACGCGGTCGGCCTCCGCCTCCGCCGAGGCCGCGCGTTCGAACCTGGAAACCGCCCGGCAGGAACACGAGCGCACCAGGAACCTCTATGAGCAGGGGCGTATTGCGAAGAGCACGTATGACCAGGCGAAGAACGCACTCGATACCGCCCAGCAGGACTTGCTGCGGGCGCAGGCTGACCGGGAATCCGCCGCCGCAGAGCAGCGCACCGCCAGCATCACCGGCCAGGAAGTCCGACTGATCGATTACGACCTGTCCGTGCTCCAGGCCGAGCTTGAGCGGGCGCAGGCGCGCGTCGATGCCCAGAAGGTCGTGCTTGAGCAGCACACGATCCGCGCACCGATCGACGGCGTGGTCGACGAGTTGTTCTACGACGCGGGTGAGCATTCCCTGCGCGGTTTCCGCGTGGCGCTGATCCATGATCCAGACTCGGTCTGGGTCTCCGCCAACATCAAGGAAACCGACATCCGGCACATCGCCATCGGCGCCAAGGTTCGCGTTCGGGCCGATAGCCATCCGTCGAAAGCGCTGACGGGCCGCGTGTCACGTATCCGGGAAGCGACACTTTCGGAAGCGGCGATGATGCCTAATCCGAACGCCAACGGGGTGTTCACCAAGATCACGCAGCGCATCAAGGTGCGCATCGACCTTGAGCCATCCGATGTGCACCTGAGAACCGGCACAATGGTAGCCGTGCGGATCCGCAAATCGCCGCCGGACACCGCTGCACCGCCGGCCGCCACGTGACACAATCTGCCGGCCTGCATCTGCCTGCAGGGACCGGCGCGCCGCAGCAGGCTGAGGAGATTCCGCCCGCTGCCGGCGAAGCGATCCGCGACCGCTTTATCCAGTTCGGCCCCCGCTATCGCTGGCTGCTTCTGCTGACCATGCTGATTGGGTCGATGGCAACGATGCTCGCCGCAACGACGATCAATGTCGCGCTGCCCGCCATCATCGGCGCGTTCGGCCTCGGGCAGGATCAGGCGCAGTGGATGTCCACGGCCTTCCTCGCCTCCTCGACACTGGCCATGCTGGCCAATGCCTGGGCGATGGCCCGGTACGGGCCCCGCGCCACCTATGTGTTCGGCATGGCCACCTTCATTGTCGGCTCTCTCCTCGGCGCCGTGAGCAGCACTCTGGAACTCCTGATCCTCGCCCGGGCCTTGCAAGGTGTCTCCGCAGGCCTGCTCCAGCCGATGTCGATGTTCCTGATCTTCCAGACCTTTCCGGACCGCCAGCGCGGTACGGCGATGGGGCTGTTCTCGATCGGTGTCGTACTCGCGCCCGCGTTCGGCCCGGCGCTGGGCGGCGTTGCCGTGGATCTCGCCAGCTGGCGGCTCGTGTTTGTGGCGACGCTGCCGCTGGCGATCCTCGCGCTCAGCCTGGCGCCGTTCCTGATGCCGAAGGGTGACCTGCAAGCCGAGCAGAAGAAACCGCCGCTGGACTGGCAGGGGCTGTGCCTGCTGGCCGTTGCCGTCGTAGGCCTGTTATCGGCCTTCGCCGGCGGCAACCGGGACGGATGGGATTCGGACAAGACGCTGATCAAGGTCGCGGTGTCGATCAGTGCGGCGATCGCCTTTTTCTACTGGGAACGACGACACCCCTTTCCCGCCCTCAACCCGGCGATCTTCAAGTTCCGGCAGTTCTGGTCGGCCAGCATCATCATCGTGGCAACCGGCAGCGCGATCTACGGCTCAACCTACCTCATCCCGCTATTCGTCCAGCAGGTGCAAGGTTACTCGCCCACGGCGGCCGGCGTGATGATGATCCCGGCCGGGCTCGTCATGGTCGCCTGCTTCCCACTGGCGGGGCGGCTGACCGACCGCATGGACCCCCGCATCCTGATGACGTTCGGCATCCTGTGTTTTGCGATCTCCGGCCTGCTCCTGTCGGGCGTGACGGTGCTGACGCCCTACTGGCTACTCGTCAGCTGGATCATGTTCAGCCGCGTCGGCATTGCCTTCTGCATGCCAACCGCGAACACGACGGCGGTGCGCGCGGTCACGCCGAACCTCCTCGCCTCGGCGACCGGCGGGGTGTCGTTCCTGATGCAGGTCGGCGGCGCCTTCGGCGTCAACCTGCTGGCCGTTCTGCTGCAACGGCGAACGATCTTTCACGGCGAACACCTCGCCTCTGAACTCAACGAGTCAAACGCCGAGTTCCTGTACGGTCATGCCCGGCAAGCACTGGCTATGGAGGCAACCGGCATGCCAACATTGACGGCCTTCACACAGGCATTTGGCGCGATCGGGCAGGAGGTTGCGGCGCAGGCGATGGTGCTTGCGTTTCGAGATTGCTTCTTTGTCATTGCAATCTGGTTCGTCGTCGTCCTCTTCACGATGATGCTGATGCCGAAGCCGAGGATGCAAATGGGCGCTGCGAGTTGAAGCCAGGTTCAGGCGAGGCTCGCCAATCGGCGCAATCGCTGACACCACATTTACCGGCTTTGAGAATTGGCAGATAACGGTTTTCAGGAGGACGCGAAAATGAAGATCACGCGGCGGCATATGCTGACCGGAGCGGCGGGCGTCGGCCTGACGGCCGGCGCCGCAGGCGCCCTGAAACTCCACTGGGACGGCAAATCATTCGTGCGCGAAGGTTACGTCGACGGGGCGCCGGTCGCGCCGCCCGGCGAGTCCAGCTGGATGAACTGGGCCGGCATCGAACGCGCAACGCCAAAACAGATCGCGTTCCCGGACTCGGCTCAAGTGCTGGCGGACATGATCCGGTCCGCGCCCGGCCGGGTGCGCCCTGTGGGCAGCGGGCATTCCTTCACCGGCCTCGCGACAACCGAAGACACGTTGCTGATGCTCAGCAGCCTCGCGGGATTGATGGCATACGATGAAGCCAGCGGTGAGGCGCGGTTCGGCGCCGGAACGCCCCTGTTCCAGGTCAGCGAAGAGCTCGCAGCCTACGGCCGCGCGTTTGACAACCAACCTGACATCGACTCCCAGACGCTCGCCGGCGCCTTCGCAACGGCGACGCATGGCACCGGAAACGACCTGCCTGCCCTGCATGACAACGTCACCGGATTTCAGATGGTGACAGCGGACGGCACCATCCGGGATGTCACCCGGGCTTCAGATCCGGACCTGTTCGAAGCCGGCAAGGTTTCACTCGGCGCGCTGGGCGTGATGACCGCCTTCACGATACGCAGCGTGCCCGCTTACCGGCTGAAGCGCACAGTCACCGTGGAAGACAGCAAGGCCTTCCTCAGCCGTCTGGAACAAACCGCCGCCGCGCACCGTAACTTCGAGTTCTACTATTTTCCGCATACAGGTCTTGTGGCCAGCATCGTCCACGATCTCACCGATGATCCGCCGACGGAAGACGAAGCGACGGACGACGACGAATTCCTGCAAGGCCTCAAGGCGCTGCGCGACCAGCTTGGCTGGGCGCCGTTCCTGCGCCGCTCGATTGCACGGTCTGAGTTCCCGCGCGGCGTCGTGGAGCAGCGCGTGAACGAATCGCGCGTGCTCCTGTCCACCGTGCGCCCGACCCGTTTCATCGAGATGGAATACCATCTGCCACGCGAGAAGGGCCCGGAAATGGTCGAGCGCGTCATGCGCAAACTGGACCAGCGCAGCGATGCCTACTTCCCGATGGAGTATCGCCATATCGCGCCGGATACCGCCTGGCTCAGCCCGTTCAATGCGGGCCCGCGCGCCTCGATCGCCATCCACGCTGCGGCCGACGAGCGCTATGATTACTTCTTCGCCGACTTCGAGCCGATGTACCGGGAAGCGGGCGGACGGCCCCATTGGGGCAAGCTGCATTCGCTGGGCCGCGCCGAACTGACGGAGCTTTATCCTGAATTCGAGCGCTTCCTGGAACTGCGCGCGCAGCTTGACCCCTCCGGCAAGTTCCTGAACCCGCACCTTGCCAAACTGTTCGGCGAGAACATCGATGCTTGAACTTTCGCGCCGGAACCTGATGATCGGCGGCGCAGGCCTTTTGGGGGCAGGACTTCTGATGAGCAAACCGGGCGATGAGAGCGGACCGCGCGATGACTACTTCATCGGGCTTCAGGCTGCCCTGACCGAAGCGGGCATCGCCTCTCCCACGCTGGTGATCGACCAGGCGCGCCTTGATGCCAATATCGACACGCTGATGGGACACCTGCCACCCGGCATGGCTTACCGCATCGTCGCGAAGTCCCTGCCTTCGCTCGATCTCATTGCCCATATCCGGCAACGCTCGGGATCGAGCCGCGTCATGACGTTCAACCAGCCCATGCTGAGCGCGCTCAGCAAGGCGATGCCGGATGCGGACCAACTCCTTGGCAAGCCACTGCCAGTTGCGGCGGCGAAAAACTACTTCAAGTCTCTGGATAGCACGCAATCGCCTGCCGCCATGAATATTCAATGGCTGATCGACACACCGGAACGGCTTCGTCAGTACCGGGATCTTGCAGCAGCTACCGGCCAGACACTTCGTGTCAACTTCGAACTGGACGTCGGCCTCCATCGCGGCGGCCTTGAAGCGGGCGACACCCTTAAGGCCATGCTGGAAGCCGTGCGCGACGCCGCCGAGTTCAGCTTTGCAGGCTTCATGGGATATGAGCCACATCTGGCCGCCCTGCCAGAGACGCTCGGCTGGCGCGAACGGGCCAAGTCCGGCGCCTGGCGGCGTTACAGCGAAGCGTTGGCCCAGGCGACTGAGGTGCTCGGCGCTGACGCCGTCGCCAAGCTGGTGCGGAATGCAGCGGGCAGTCCGACCTACCGCTATTATCAGGGCACGGATGTTGCCAATGAAATCTCCGCAGGCTCCTGCCTTGTCAAGCCGACGCATTTCGATACTCCGCTGCTGGAGCCCCACTTGCCCGCGAGCTTCATTGCCACGCCGGTCATCAAGTCGCTCGCGCAGACGCGCCTGCCAGGCCTCGAATTTGCAGCCGATGGCCAGCGCGCCTGGGACCCGAACACATCCCGCACGGTCTTCATCTATGGCGGCAACTGGCTCGCCGATCCCGTGGATCCCCCGGGCCTCTCCTACAACAAAACGTTCGGCCGCTCCTCGAACCAGGAAATGCTGACCGGAGGGCATAATCTCGTCATCGCGCCGGACGAGTTCGTCTTCTTGCGCCCGCATCAGAGCGAAGCGCTGTTCCTCCAGTTCGGCGACATCGCCGTTTACGGCGATGGCCGCATCACGCAGCGCTGGCCGGTCTTTCCGGCTTCCGCCTGAAGCCCCGTCCACGTAGTTTTCCGGATACCCCGACTGGCAGAGCCATGCCGTCATGGCTTCTGACGCCAGAGGGATGGGCAAGACATGGATGGAAGCTTCGAACGGGTCCGGCCCTATGTCGGCGCTGACCCAGCCTTCCAGCGGCACGTGGACGCTTTTCTGGACACGGCCCTCACCGAACCGCTTCGTGCGGCCGGGCGAGCGACAACCGGCCTGAAGTCGTCCCCGCAGGCCTGCGCCGCGTGGAGCGCCATCCTGCGGGAACAAGGATGGGCCGCGCCCTCCTGGCCGGCCGAGCATGGCGGCGCCGGCTGGACCACCGCCCAGCGTCTCTACTTCGAAAATGCCTGCGCCGAACGGGACGCCCCGCTGATCCAGTCCTCCGGTGTCCGTACCATCGGGCCCCTTATCATCGCGCAAGGGTCTGCCGCGCAGAAGGCGAAGCACCTCCCGGCCATCCTCGATGGCCGGCATGAATGGTGCCAGGGCTTCTCCGAACCTCAGGCCGGATCGGACCTGTCCGCGCTGAACCTGCGGGCCGAACGGGACGGAGACGATTTCATCCTTACCGGGAGCAAACTTTGGACAAGCTTTGCGCAGTACGCGACCCACATCTTCCTGCTTGCGCGGTGCGATGCCTCAAGCGAGGGCGGTGACGGCCTCGTCTTCCTGCTGGTGGAAATGAACCGGCCGGGCATTCATGTGCAGCCGATCCGCTTCATTGACGGCGAATGCGAAACCAACGAGGTGTTCTTCGACGCCGTCCGCACGCCCGCTGCCGACCGGATCGGAGACATCGGCCAGGGCTGGAAAATGGCGAAGCGCCTGATGGCGATCGCACGCTCCAATAACACGACAACCGGCATGTTGCGGCGCGCCTTGCGCGCAGCCAGGCGTGAAAGCGCGCTGGCAGGCGAGACCGATCCCGAGATGCACCGAAAGCTCGCCGGCTTGTCGCAGCGGATCGATGCCTACGAAGCCCTCGAACACCATGCCGTCTCACAGCAGATCAACATCGACGCCGCCTCCGCGACCTCCATGTTGAAACTGATGGCGACCGAACTGCATCAATCGATTACGCAGGCCGGCCTCGAATGTGCCCCGGCCAGCGCGTTTGCGCAGGCTAAGTATCTCGCCACGCGCGCCGCGACGATCTACTCCGGCACAAGCGAAGTGCACCGCAACATTCTGGCCCGCGCCATCGGTTGCCCCTGACATTCGGCGGCAGATAGACGCTTGCCGGCACTGCGTAGATCTACGCATAGACGCCGGGAGGATCCGGGGAAACAGTCAGCTGCCGGAACCCCATAATGTCAGGAGCCGACACATGCGGAAATCTAATCGCGCACGTTCATGGATGCTGGCGCTCTCGCTCGCGGCGGGCGCCGTATCGATGGCTGCATGCACCAGCACTCAACCGGAGCGCCCGCCAGCGTCCGCAAACGTCATGCCGGAAATGCCAGGCCGCATCTTCGCCGAACGCACCTGCTCCGGCTGCCATTCCATCGAACGCACCGGCGACAGTCCGCATCCGGACGCCCTGCCCTTCCGGCGGCTGTCGGAGCACTACCCTGTCCGCGATCTCGAAGAGGCCTTCGGCGAAGGCATCTTTGTCGGCCATCCGGACATGCCACCCTTCAGGTTCTCCCCCGACGAGATCGACGACCTGCTCGACTATCTGGAGGCTATCCAGGACCCGGTCTGAGCCTGAAAACGCAGGTTAACCCCGGATCCCACGCTCAAAGGACAAAGGACCGGCTGCTTGCCGCAGCGTCCGTGTTCCTTTGCCAGGCAAACTGTGCATCATCGCCCCAAAAATCGGACATCATCCCGGGGAGAGCCATGCATTACGCCGAACTGAAGCAAGCGCGCCAGGAACTGACCGGGCCCGGCGGGCCATTCGAGATTGTCGAAGCCGACATTCTGGGCCAGCGCATCCGCACGTTCCGGAATGCCCCGCCCAGCATTCGCGAAGTCTGGCTGTCCACGCAGCAGTTCGCAGACCGGCCCTACCTGATCTACGAAGACGAACGGCTGACCTATGCCGACTCGCACAAACTTGCGAATGCAGTGGCCAGCTGGCTGATGGCACAGGGCGTGAAGCCGGGCGACCGGGTCGCCATCGCCATGCGGAACTTTCCGGAATGGATGCTGATCTACTGGGCCTGTGTGTCCATCGGCGTCGCCGTGGTCGGCATGAACGCCTGGTGGACGGCTGAAGAGATGGCTTACGGCCTGACCGATTCGGCGCCGAAGGTCCTCTTCCTCGATGCTGAGCGCCTTGCCCGGGTAAATGAGCGGCCCGGGATGGTGGCCGGCATGCAGCTCGTCGGCGTGCGCATCCCCGATGCACCGGCCAATATCATTCCATGGGCGGACGTGATCGCGAACGCAGGCAACCTCCCGGACGTGGCTGTCGATCCGGATTCGGACGCCTGCATTTTCTATACGTCGGGTACGACGGGATTTCCGAAAGGCGCCCAGCTGACCCATCGCGGCTGCGTCGCGAACCTGATGAACATGCAATATGCCGGGGCCTCGTCCGCCCTCGCCATGCAGCGGGCCACCGGCGTCGAACCACCGGCGACGCCGCCGGTGCCGGTCACACTGATCACCACGCCCTTGTTCCACGTCACCGCGAACAATTGCGGCGCCTATGCAGCCACGTCCGCCGGCGGCGCGCTCGTGCTGATGTATCGGTGGGACGCGGGCGAGGCGCTGCGCCTGATCGAGCGGGAACGCATCAGCGGCATGAGCGGCGTACCCGTCATGGCGCGCGAGTTAATCAACCATCCGGATTTCGAGAAGACCGATACGTCCAGCCTGCTGGCACTCGCAGGCGGCGGCGCGCAGGTGCCGCCAGATCTCGTCCTGAAAATCGAAGCGAAGGTCGCAACCGCTCGCCCGGGAACAGGTTATGGCATGACCGAGACTTGCGGGATCATCACCTCGATCTCCGGAGACTTCTTTGTCGATAAGCCGGACAGCGCGGGCCCGAGCATGCCGAATTTCGAAGTGAAGTGCGTCGATGACAACGGCAAGACGGTGGGCCCGGGAGAGATCGGCGAACTCTGGGTGCGCGGATCATCCGTCATCAAGGGATATATCAATCGCCCGGACGCAACCGCCGCGTCGATCGTTGATGGCTGGCTCCAGACCGGCGATGTCGCCCGGATCGACGAGAATGGGTTCATCTATATCGTGGACCGCAAGAAGGACATGGTGCTGCGCGGCGGCGAGAACGTCTATTGCGCCGAGGTCGAGGCCACACTCTACCGGCATACTGCAATTGCCGAATGCTGCGTGTTCGGCGTGCCGGATGACCGGTTGGGCGAGGAAGTCGGCGCCGCCATCGTGCTGAAACCAGGCGAAGCTTTGACAGACACCGTGCTGCGCGAGCATTGCGCGGCGATCATGGCGAAGCACAAGATCCCGCGTTACATCTGGTTCCTCGATGAAGCGCTGCCCCGGAATGCGAGTGGCAAGTTCCTGAAGCGCGAACTGCGAGACCGCCTCAGTCCGAAAGCGTAGCGCCATCGGGCCGCGATTGGATTGTTCCGCCGAAACAAAGAAAAAGCCCGCAGCTCAAGGCTGCGGGCTTCTCCGTTCAATGTGCGCAGCGTGCGATCAGAAGTCCTTCTTCACGCGCACGCCGTAGAAGCGCGGCGGGCCGGCGATGAAGGTCGGGATACCAAAAGCATCGCCGGTATTGCCGGCGTCGATAAGGTAGTTCTCGTCAAAGAGGTTGGTGACGTAGCCCTCAACAGCGAGACCGTTCTGCAGGGTCAGTTCAGCCGTCAGGTTGAAGAGGTCGTAAGCATCCTCCGACAGCAGGGCGCGTTGGGTGTTGTCGAAGTAGACTTCCGACTGCCAGACAACACTCGGGATCACGCGCAACTCCCCGATGCCAACATCTTTGGTGAACACGGCGGCCAGAGAGGCTGTGTGATCCGGCGACAGACGCAAACGGTTGCCGCCGAATTGCTGCGGGCGTCCGTCCACTTCGTCCTCGAAGCGCGCTTTGTTGTAGCCATAGCTGGCAACAAAGGTCGCAGCCTCGGTGGGCGACCAGACCGCCTGCGTCTCAAGGCCGGAGCTCGTCGCGTTACCGGCGTTCACTGGCACGATCTGGCCATTGGCATTGACGACCGACGACTGGAAGTTGGTGTAGTCGTAGAAGAATACCGACGCGTCCAGAGCAAGCTGGCCGCCGAGCGTAACGCCCTTCGCACCAACTTCGTAGCTGTCCACTTCTTCAGCCGGCAGGGTGGTGAAGCGTCTCGCCGCGTTGGTGGTCGAGGCTGTGATCACTTCCGGACGGCGGCCGCGGGCGATGTTTCCGAAGAGGTTCCACTCGCTCGTGAGTTCATAGAGCGCCGCCACGCGCCAGGTCGTGCCATCGAACTCGTCGGATGAGGTAAGGCGCGCGCGGCCGTTTGCGTTCGGGGCGACCGGTGTTGCAGCGGTCGCAAAGACGCCGCCGAAGGTCAGGTTTGACGGGCCGTTCAGGTTGCCGACTTCGATGCCGGTTGTCTTTTCTTCCTGGGTGAAACGCACGCCGGCGGTGACTTCGAGGCGGTCGGTGACATCCACGCTGGCATCCGCAAACACGTCATACGACTCGGTCTTGCCGGAGTTTGCAAAGAACTCGTTGTGGATCGGCTTCAAGGCCAAGCCTCCCGCGAGCGGATTGAGGTTGATCGACGGCAGCGTGGTGACGGCCGGCGCGTTCGGCGGGCGGATCAAGCCACCGAGGAAGGCCTGGAGCGCGCGCTCGTCATAGGTCAACGGCACGTTTTGACGGCCGTCTTCGTTCGTGTAGCTTACGCCCGCAAAGCCGCGCACGCGCCCGCCGCCATCATAGTTGAGGCGGAATTCCTGGCTGAACTGGTCGCCTTCGGCGTCCTCGGCGAAGATCAGCAGCGGCAGGCCGAAACCGTCCGGATCGAACACTTCGAGGCTTTCAAAGCTGCGCGCACCGGTGATGGAGTTGAGGGTCAGGGCGTCAGAGATATCCCAACGGCCGAGCAGCGTGGTGGAGAGCACTTCACGCTCGAGGCCGAGCTTCTTGCCACCGAGGAAGTTGCCGAAGCTATTGAGATTGGCCGGATCGCCTGCATCCACGGATTCGCCCGGCAGGGGCGCATAGCGGCGGGACTTGAAGCTGGTCCCCGACGGATTGTCCTGCTGGTAGTTGACGATCAGGTCGAGGCGCAGGTCTTCGCTTGGCTCGACGGCGATCGAGGCGCGCACGGCCTGCATGTCCTGGCTGTTGAAGTCTTCTTCGTTGGGGTTGAGGCTTTCGACATAGCCATCGCGCTTGCGCGAGCGAGCCGCGAGCCGGAAGGCCACGACATCGCCAAACACCGGACCGGTCACGTGACCGCCGAAATACTCTTCGCCGAAATTGCCGATACCGGCTTCGACGCTGCCGCCGAATTCAAACTCGGGCTTGGCCTGGATGATGTTGACCCCGCCGATCAGCGCGCCGCGTCCGAACAGGGTCGGCTGCGGGCCTTTGGCCACCTCGATACGCTCCATGTCGAACAATTCGACGATCGAGCCTCGCGACCGCGAGATCGACACGCCGTCCTGGAACACAGCAATACGCGGTTCGATAGTGGCTTCGCCGCTGTCCGACGTGATACCCCGGATTACGAAGCCCGGGTTGTTGGGGCTCTGTTCCTGAACTTCAAAGCCGGGCACGAAGCGGGCGACGGCATCAAACTCGTCAAGGCCGAGATCGTCGAGGAACTGGGCGTCGAGCGCGGTCACGGCGACGGGCACGTCCTGCAGATCCTGCTCGCGCTTTTGAAGCGTCACGGTGATGGTGTTCTGGACCGCTGGCTCGTCGCCAGCCTCCTGGGCAAGCGCGGCGGGCGCGCTGATCGAGGCGAGGCCGAGCACCGAGACGGCGCTGAAGAGAATGGATTTCATGGGAGGCTCCTGTTGCACCTGCGAAGGCGCGATCGCCTTACGCAGATAACGTGACGCAGGCGCGACAGTTTATCTTCAGGATTGCGACATCGCCGGCAGCTATTCCCGGCCTGCGTAGATTCCGGCCCGCAATCCTTCATTGCATTTGTGAGATCAATAAGCTCGATCCGCCGCGCATTGCGTCAGCTCTGGACGGTCGATGGATGTTCCAAGCCCGGTAGCTACCGAAGTGACAACGCAGAGGAGACACGCATGCCGAAGGACCTGACTCCCGCTTTTGGTGATTTCTATCCGGACGCCCAACCCGAAACGCGCTCCCTGCTCCGACCCGTGATCACCGAACTCGAACCTTCCGCCCGCCTCTGCCGGCTAGACGCGCGGATGCAGAAAGTGAAGCACATCTGTGAAAACGCTCCACCTGATGGGAAACAATCCGCTTCCCTGCGTTACTACCAGTCGGCAGAACGCGCCCGTGTCTCGGGTGATGAAGCCGAATGCATCCGCAGACTGGAAGCGGCAGAAAAAGCGCTTGCCTAGCCCGTTCAAACCGCAGTCGTGCCATTGCCACCTCCAGGCCAACGACACGGCATACGGCGTGTACGGACTTTCCGGGTCGTGTACCCACACGCTGCATGAGCCGGGTAGGTTTGAGTGCTTACTGGGCGGCAACACGGTGTCAGAGCCGCTGTTGCCGCTCGTTTTTTCCCGGCGATCAGGCCGCGCGGCATGCCCGCAGGTAAGCCGGGTCGAAATCGGCGAGCCGCCCCAGCCCTTCCGCGTTGAGCAGATCCACACGCCCTCGCCGCACGCACAGAAGTCCCGTCAGGCGCAGCTGCCGCATGACCCTGTTGAGATGCTCGGGCGAGAGTCCAAGAACGTCGGCCACCATATATTGCGACAACGGGCAGTCATAAGCGCTCGCCTTCGCTGCGCCCCCGAGCGTCAGGCGTTCGGCGAGTTCCAGATAGAAATGCGCCGTCCGTTCGCGCGCGCTGCGGCGCCCGAGACTGACGATGCGCTCTTCAAGCATCGCGCCTGCCCGCGCCGCATCCCACAACATGTAGCGGGCAAGACCAGGCAAACGCATCAGGACGTTCGAGAGTTCGCTGACATCAACTTCAGAGACTTCTGCAGCTGTGACCGCACGCACTGAGTGATTGCTCCCCATTCCTGAAGCGTCGGCGGAAGTGACAGCAAGAAGCCCGATCAGATCACCGGGTACATAGATGGACTAAACCTGCCGCGCCCCGGACGCAAGCGTGCGGTAAGCGCAGGCCCAGCCCGCCTCAAGAATGAAGGCGTGGGTGAAAGCGTCGCCCCGCTGGATCAGTTCCTGATCTGCACCATAAGCCCGCCGCCGTACCGGCAGGGCATTGAGCGCCTCGCGGTGCTCGAACGGCAAATGTGCGGCCATGGTCAGGCGCCGCGACAACGGCCTGTGAAGCTCCGCGCCATCCGGGTATGGGCGGGGCCCGGGCCGAGCGTCGACCGGCAACTGCCCTGACCATCCCTTGACCGTTCCCGATAACGTAAAAGCGGGTTCCGGCTGCAGCGGCGCTGGCGCTTTTGGTTGATTGCCCATGCCCGGCTCAGCGCCGGCCCTGGATGAACTGCACCAGCACGATGATGACCGCGACAACGATCAGGATATGGATAAACCCACCCAGCGTGTAGGATGTCACCAACCCGAGGGCCCACAACACAATGAGTACGATTGCGACTGTCCAAAGCATCAGGCCAGGTTCCTTATCTGAATGAGCATCGCGATTGCGACGCAGGATAATTTAATTCGAACACTGAGTGGACGCCGGGATGAGGGATCGTTTACCTCGAAACACTTAGCCACCAAGGATCTCTGCGATGCGGGGCGACACATGTTCGCCCCACCAGCGCAACTAATCTTTGTTAGCTTCGCTGATTTCCCCGAGGCAGCGTCGGAATCTACGTATGGCGGTTCAGGCTCCCGCACTGCTAGCGAATAATCCGGCACCACCGGACCTTGTGTGCTAGACGCTCTTTCTCACGGCCAGTTTGAAGGCGCACGCCATGCCGGACACGAACAATCGACACGGACAAAAGGACCAACCGCCCTTGCTCCCCGCCACTTTCGAAAATGGCCGAAGCCACAGAGGCGCAGGCATACCCGTTGCGGCAATCGGAGCATCGGCAGGCGGTCTCAAGGCGTTCATGGAATTCCTTGAAGCCATCCCGGAGAAATCCGGCATGGCTTTTGTGCTGATCCAGCATCTGGCGCCGGACAGCAAAAGTCTGATGGCGGAGATACTTGGCGCGCGGACACATATGGAAGTCCGCGAAATCCAACAGGGCGACGTCCTTGAGCGCGATTGCGTGTACGTAAATCCGCCGGGCCACGACGTTTCCCTGTCAGGGGATACCTTGTCGCTGAGGGCTCATCCGCCGGGTCGTAAAACCGGTTTGCCGTTTGACATCTTCCTCCGTTCCCTCGCCTGTGAGCGAGGGGCGCGCGCAATGTGCGTAATCCTTTCAGGTATGGGTCACGATGGCAGCAAGGGCCTGAGGACCATCAAGCGATCATGCGGATTTGTGATTGCGCAAAGCCCGGAAGACGCGGGCGAAGACGGCATGCCGCGCAGCGCAATCCTCACAGGTGACGTCGACGCCGTTCTGGAAGCAGCGCAGGCGCCGGCCGCTTTGATGAACTGGAACACGTTGGCATCGCATTTGCATTCGGCCGCCACCGAGATGGGTACAAATCCCGCACCCGATTGGCTCGAGAAGGTTCTCGAAATAATCCTTGAACGGACAGGATCCGATTTCCGTCTCTATAAGCCAGGCACACTCATACGGCGGATCACACGGCGAATGGCCATGACAACACCGTCCAACACACA